>JAEEGF010311965.1_pt1 | contig 125429 bp, 108 predicted proteins | sample 9134171 | NCBI WGS metagenome assembly JAEEGF01 (sample SAMN16246542, study PRJNA631951) | gut metagenome | biome: gut microbiome; feature: rumen; material: AP-attached | host: Bos | place: Iran: Karaj | collected 2018-10 | reverse complement strand
TGAGGTTGATAGGAATGAGGTGTAAGAGTAGTAATACTTTCAGCTGACATTTACTAATCGGTCGAGGGCTTGTTCAAGATAGGAAGTCTTGATGGTTGATTCGTGTTCGGTTTTGAAGGAACAAAAAGGAATGAATTCTGCAAGCAGAATTCAAACCCTCGCCGCAAAATACGCAGCGAGGAAAAGGTTTCCGCTGACGCTTCGACTAGCACTGCCGACTTTGTAAACAAAGTCGCCGTTGCGATCGTTGATTCGCAGAGCGAATACAACGACTTTTATTCCTCGATAGCTCAATGGTAGAGCACTCGGCTGTTAACCGAGTTGTTGTAGGTTCGAGCCCTACTCGGGGAGCTCAATCTTATAAAGATTGTAGGTACTGTGCCAAAAGACGCAGTTTTTTATGTATATGGCTCCGTGGTCAAGAGGTTAAGACATCGCCCTTTCACGGCGGTAACACGGGTTCAATTCCCGTCGGAGTCACTTCCAACAACTAGATTTGAATACAAATTATTATTTTGGTGCCATAGCCAAGTGGTAAGGCGTGGGACTGCAACTCCCTGATCGGCGGTTCAAATCCGTCTGGCACCTCTCAAAATCCTAAGTAATTTAGGATTTTTTTTATGCCCGATATAGATATGTTTTTTCCTTTATCTAGTGGGAAAAGCAGCGCTAAATCTGTATTTAGTGCTTGATTTAAGTGCACTTTTATGATAACATATCTATTCGTGATATATTTTCCTTGCTCGCATAAATTATGTGGGCCAGAGACCAAAAGGAGGTAAAATCGATGAACAAGTATGAATTAGCCGTTGTTGTCAGCGCTAACCTCGAAGACGAACAGAGAAATGCTACCGTTGATAAGGTAAAAGCTCTCGTTGAGAGATTCAAAGGCAACATCACAGAGGTGGATGAATGGGGCAAGAAGAGACTTGCTTACGAAATCCAGAAGATGAAGGAAGCATACTATTACTTCATTCGTTTCGAGGCTGATGTAGACGCTCCCGCAGAGATCGAAAGCAGAATTCGTATCATGGACGGCGTCCTCAGATTCTTAGTCGTTAGACAGGACGAAGCTTAAGAAAGAGAGTAAAGTATGAACAAAGTAATTCTTATGGGTAGACTTACCCGTGACCCCGAAGTTAGAGTATCTACCGGGGAAAGACAGACTACCATCGGAAGATTTTCAATCGCTGTAGACCGTAGATTTAAGAGAGAGGGACAGCCTGAGGCTGATTTCTTCAATTGCACAACCTTCGGTAAGCAGGCAGAATTCGTTGAGAGATATCTCCACAAGGGAACTAAGGTTGTCGTTGTGGGTAGTGTTCAGAATGATAATTACACCAACAAGGATGGTCAGCAGGTTTATTCCGTGCAGATCATGGTTGATGAGATTGAATTTGCTGAGAGCAAGAACTCTTCTGATGGATCGGGCAGCACTTATCAGCCCGCACAGCCTTCAGCCGGAAACGCTAATGATTTCATGAACATTCCGGACGGGGTAGTCGAAGATTTACCGTTCAACTAAGAGTTAAATTTTCAGGAGGTTTGTATTATGGCATTCAATAAGACCGAGCGTCCCGATGGCCCCGCTAAGAGAAAAGGCGGCATCCGTAGACGTAAGAAGGTTTGCATTTTCTGTGGTAAAGACAACGTTATCGATTATAAAGATGCTGCAAAGCTTAAGAAGTTCGTTTCCGAGAGAGGAAAGATCCTTCCCCGCCGCATCACCGGTAACTGCGCTAAGCACCAGAGAGAGCTTACCGTAGCTATTAAGAGAGCTCGTCAGCTCGCTATCATGCCTTACGTTCAGGACTAATTCCTGCGGGCATTTAAATGGTTCATTGAAGAACATCTTTCTTATGAAAGGTGTTCTTTTTTTGCTCAATTCGTGAAATAGACTTATCTTTAATTTTGTGATAAAATAATGTTGATTTTGGGCTAATGGAAATACAGTCCTTGTTTGGTCCTTGTATGGTTTTTCTTTTATAGTAGTGGGAATCAGTATGAAAACTAAAATGAGAGTAAAAGGTCGTCTTCGTACGTACCTTAAATCTACAATTTATCTTGGAACACTCCTTGTTGTAATTGACATAGCCGCATTTATGATAAACCTCACAGCCGGCTGGCTGCTTGCTGTGTTTACAGTAGTTTATCTTACAGTTACTTTGATCCTGTATTTCTATAACAAGCCTATCATTATGAATGAGCTTGTAAGCTTTGCCACGGAATACGGACAGATACAAAGAAAGCTTTTAAGAGAATTGAATCTTCCTTATGCATTAATGGATGAGGAAGGAAAGATAATGTGGACCAACCGCGCATTTGAGCATATGGTTCACCAAACCAAAGGTTATTCTAAGAATATTTCCACTTTGTTCCCCGTCATCACGCAGGACAGACTCCCGGGAAATGATGGTGTTGAAGAATCAGAGTGTAGCATTGAATATGAGGGAAGAGATTATACCGCACAGTTCCGCAAGATCCCTTTGACTGAGATGGCGGAGCACAGTGATATCATTGAGGCCAATGGTTATCAGGGATATTTGATCGCATGTTTCCTTTTTGATGAGACAGCCCTTCATATTGCATTGCAGGAGTTGGATGATCAGAGCCTTTGCGTAGGTATGATCTATCTCGATAACTATGACGAGGCTTTGGAAAGCGTCGAGGAAGTTCGTCAGTCCCTTCTTGTTGCTCTTATCGATCGTAAGGTTAACAAGTATGTTGCCGGCATCGATGGTATCTGCCGAAAGATGGAGAAAGACAAGTTCCTTGTTATCCTCCGTAAGAAAGCAGTTACTCAGCTTCAGGAATCACACTTTGAACTTCTTGAAGATATCAAGACCGTTAACATCGGTAACGAGATGGCTGTGACCATCAGTATCGGACTTGGCGTTGATGGACTTACATATGCTCAGAACTATGAATTTGCAAGAAATGCTATTGACCTCGCTCTTGGTAGAGGCGGAGATCAGGCAGTAATAAAAACTCCTGAAGCTGTAACATATTATGGCGGAAAGAGCCAGCAGGTTGAGAAGAATACACGAGTTAAGGCCCGCGTTAAGGCACATGCATTACGCGAGATCATGACCGCTAAGGAGAATGTTCTTGTAATGGGACATTCAAGACCTGATGCGGATAGCTTCGGTTCCGCTGTTGGAATCTATTGCATGGCAAAGGTTCTGGACAGGAAGGCTCATATCGTTTTGGATGGTATGACATCAGACATTCAGCCTCTTGTTGAATGCTTTAAGAGTGTTTCCGGTAACGAAGACGCCATTATCAGTCGTCAGCAGGCGATGGAACTTGCGGATAATAACTCAGTACTTGTAGTTGTTGATGTTAACAAGCCTTCACTTACAGAGTGCCCCGATCTTCTTCATATGGTCAAATCCGTGGTTGTCCTGGATCACCACAGAGCAGGTAATGAAGTTATTGAGAACGCAACTCTTTCATATGTTGAACCTTATGCATCATCAGCTTGCGAAATGGTATCTGAGATCCTTCAGTACGTTCAGGATAATATTAAGATCCATATCGAGGAAGCTGACTGTATGTATTCCGGTATCATGGTTGATACCAATAATTTCCTTACCAAGACCGGTGTACGTACCTTTGAAGCAGCGGCATTCTTAAGAAGATGCGGTGCGGATGTCACGCGTGTCAGAAAAATGTTCCGTGCCGATGCAGGAGAATACAAGGCAAAGGCAGATGCTGTCAGTCAGGCAGAGATCTATCGCGATTCATTTGCAATCTCCGTATGTACTGCGGATGATGTGCCCAGCCCCACAGTTATCGGAGCTCAGGCCGCAAACGAACTTTTAAATATCAGAGGCATAAGAGCAAGTTTTGTTCTTACCGATTTCCAGGGCAAGATCTATGTCAGCGCCCGCTCTATCGATGAAGTTAATGTTCAGCTCATCATGGAGAGAATGGGTGGCGGCGGACATATGAATGTTGCAGCCTGCCAGATCGAAGGCATCGGTATTGACGAGGCCATCGGAGAGCTCAAGAAGACCATCGACGAGATGATCAAGAGCGATGAATTATAATTTTTTCGCGTAGGTGTACGCGATCCGAATCTATTGTGAGAAGGGAGAAAAGACATGAAGATAATTTTATTACAGGATGAAAAGAAGCTTGGCAAAAAAGGAGATATCATCGAAGCCAGCGACGGATATGCAAGAAACTATATTCTTCCCAAGAAGATTGGCGTAGAGGCTACCAGTGCAAACTTAAACGATCTTAAGCTTAAGAAGTCAAATGATGCAAAGGTTGCTCAGGAGCAGCTTGATGCAGCAAAGGCACTTGCAGCAGAGCTTAACGAGAAGTCAGTAACCGTAAAGATAAAGGCCGGAACCGGCGGACGTGCTTTCGGATCCGTTTCAACAAAGGAGATCGCTGCTGCAGCAAAAGAGCAGCTTGGTATCGAGATCGACAAGAAAAAGATCGTTCTTGCAGATGCTCTCAAGAACTTCGGTTCATATGATGTTTCCATTAAACTTCATCCTCAGGTAACAGGACAGCTTAACGTTAAGGTTGTCGAAGAGTAACCAAAGGATATTTATTTCATCCGGGAGGATAAAGATTTATGGCCGGCGAAGAGAATACTTTTAAAAGGATTCTTCCGCATAGCGAAGAGGCCGAAATGTCTGTCATAGGCTCCATGCTTATGGACAATCAGGCTGTTAACATGGCAGCCGAGATCATTAGCGGCGAAGATTTTTACAACAGAAATTACGGATTGTATTTCGATATAATGGTGGACCTTAATGAGTCCGGAGTTCCCATCGACCCCGTTGTGGTACAGGACAAGCTTAAGGAGAAGAATGTTCCTCCGGAGTACTGCAGCGTTCAGTTTATCCAGAACATCATCAACTCCGTGCCTACTTCCGCAAACATTAAGACCTATGCGGATATCGTACAGGAAAAGTCCACACTTCGTAAGATCATCAGAGCGAATGAGGAGATAGCATCAAGATGCTATCGCGATGAAGAAGACCTTGAGGTTATCCTTAACGATACCGAGAAGTCCATCTTTGATCTTGTTCAGAACAGAAATGTGGGAGATACTGTTCCCATTAAGAAGGTTGTATCAAATGCCCTTGCAAAGATCGAGTCGGCATATTACAACAAGGGAGTTGTTACAGGTGTTGCTACCGGATTTATCGATCTTGACTACAAGACCGCAGGCATGCAGCCCTCAGACCTTATTCTTATTGCAGCAAGACCTTCCATGGGTAAAACTGCATTCGTGCTCAATATCGCTCAGCATATGGCAATCAAGAACATGAAGCACGTTGCTATATTCAGTCTGGAAATGAGTAAGGAGCAGCTTATTAACCGTATGTTTTCACTGCAGTCGGCGGTTGATGCGCAGAAGCTCCGTACCGGACGTCTTACTATGGACGATTGGAACAGATTGACAGATTCGGCTAACGAGATTGGAAAGAGTAATCTAATCATTGACGATACTCCTTCAATTTCCATTGCCCAGCTTAGATCAAAGTGCAGAAAGTTCAAGCTTACACAGGGCCTTGACTGTATCATCATCGACTACTTACAGCTCATGAGCGGAAGCGGAAAATTCTCTGATTCAAAGAACCAGGAAGTATCCGAGATCTCACGTTCACTTAAAGCTATAGCCAGAGAGTTGCAGGTACCTGTTATTGCACTGTCACAGCTTTCTCGTGCGGTTGAAAAGAGAGACGACAAGCGTCCTATGCTTTCCGACCTTCGTGAATCCGGAGCTATCGAGCAGGATGCGGACGTTGTTATGTTCATTTACCGTGAATTCTACTACACTAAGGATACGGAAAAAGAGAACACAGCCGAGATCATTATCGCTAAGCAGAGAAACGGCCCGGTTGGTACAGTAGAGCTTGCCTGGTTACCTGAACTCACCAGATTTGCTAACCTTGAGCATAAGAAGAAGGATGAGGACTAGGCGGATACTTGTCACTGAGTGTTGTCAGGGCAAATAATCAGAAAGTTTTACTTTTTTGAAAAAAAGTAATGACAATTCAAAATAATAGTGCTATGATTAACGAGTCGCACGCAAGCGCTAAAGAGTGCGACGAAATATTAGGACATAAAGTCCGGAAAGGAGAAAGCCATGAGCGCAGTTGTTAGAAGACTAGAAGTGATTATTTATTCATCATGTAAGGCAGGTATAAGTCTATGCAGCTGTATCAGTGCATGACTTTACTCGTTCGGTTTAGTATATTATTAACTATTTACCGTCTGCCTTACATTGGGCAGGCGGTTTTTTGTTACATAGAAAATGTCCTGCAGTTACTGTTAACTTGATAATTACCTTGTTTTCCGGGTAATGTTCTTATATATGGGGAGACATTATGGAAAAGAAAAAAGAATTAAAATTTAGTAAGCGAAGTAAGCTTTTATTCTTCTTCCTGAAAGGAAGTATAGGTTACTTTGCTGTTTGTATGTTGTTTGGAGCCCTTGTAGCGCTCCTTGACCTTATAAATCCCAGGATCATTTCCTACACCGTAAATGTGGTGACGGGAGAAGAGAATTCTCAGATCCCCGGTTTCATTCAGGAGGCAATTGAGAAACTTGGAGGAGATGCTTTCATCAAATCCAATCTTCACATTGTTGCCATCGGTATCCTTGGGGTTGCACTACTCGCGGTTATAAGCAGATATTTCTTCCGCCTTTTCAATGCAAAGGGAGGAGAAAAACTGGTTTGTAACATGAGAGATACTCTTTATGACCACATCATTCACCTGCCTGTGAAGTGGCATAATGAGAACCAGACCGGCGATATCATTCAGAGATGTACTTCAGACGTTGACACTGTAAGAAGGTTCTTATCAGACCAGTTAACAAACCTGGTAAGAGTAATAATCCTTATCGTGCTGTCTATTGTGTTTATGCTCAGCATTAATGTGAAGCTTGCAATGATCGCGATTTCACTTGTACCTGTGATCATTGGTTACTCACTTATCTTCCACAGAAAGATCGGAGATTCCTTTGAAAAGGTTGACGATATGGAAGGAAGACTCTCAGCTATGGTTCAGGAGAACTTAAGCGGAGTCAGAGTAGTAAGAGCATTCGGCAAAGAAAGCTATGAGCGTGAGAGATTTGGCAAGGCCAATTCCAAGTACTGCAATATGTGGGTAAGACTGATGCAACTACTTTCCTTCTTCTGGGCATCCGGAGACCTTGTCAGCGGAACCCAGGTAATGCTGGTAGTTGCATTCGGTGCGTCATTCTGCGTAAAGGGAGAACTGACCACCGGTGATCTCATCGCGTTCATCTCATACAACGCGATGCTTACCTGGCCTGTACGTTCACTTGGACGTGTTATTTCCGAGATGAGTAAAGCGGGAATATCAATCGACCGAATCAGATATATCATGAACTCAGAAGAAGAGTCTGATACAGAGGGAGCCGGTGAGACCGATATGGCCGGTGACATAAAGTTTGAGCATGTTACCTTTGCTTATCCTGTTGTAGAAAACGAAAAGGATGAGGAAGATCACAAGAAAGAAAACAAGACTGATAATAATAAAGCTGAATCAAAAGAGGAAACCGGAAGCTCATCTGAGAAGAAACTTACAAGAGTTCTTGATGATGTAAGCTTTGAGATACCTGCAGGGAAAACGGTGGGTATCCTCGGAGGAACAGGATCCGGAAAATCAACGCTTATCCAGCTTCTGGACAGGCTTCTTGAGATCGATGAAGAGAGCGAATGTTCCGGAAGGATAACCATTGGTGGCAAGGATATCAGAGATGTTAAGAGAAACTATCTTCGTGAGAATATTGGAATAGTTCTTCAGGAGCCCTATCTTTTCTCCGGTACACTTGCTGAGAATATTGCCATTACAGCCAACGAGATCAACATGGATAATGTTAAGGCTGCGTCAAAGATCGCAGCTCTTGATGAGGCAATTGAGAAATTCACCAAAGGTTATGAGACCTACGTTGGTGAAAGGGGCGTAACTCTTTCTGGAGGCCAGAAGCAGCGTACTGCCATCGCGCAGATGCTTCTCAGAAAGCCGCCCATCATGGTATTTGACGATTCCCTTTCAGCGGTAGATGCGGAGACAGATGTTAAGATCCGTACCGCGTTAAAGGAAAGATCGAAGGATACTACAACGATTCTTATCGCTCACAGGATCTCAACTCTTATGCATGCGGATAAGATCGTGGTACTTGATCACGGCCGCGTAGCCCAAATTGGAACACACGAAGAATTGATCAAGCAGGAAGGACTGTATAAGAAGATATTCAATTTACAGTGTCCTGCCTAAATAAGGGGAGAATTAACATGGAAGATCAAAATAAGACAGAGGAGAAGGTAAGATTACCGTTCTTTGGTATACCCAAGATTTTACCTTTCCTCAAGAAATACAGAGTCAGGATAATCGTCATGATCCTGCTGGGAATGGTCAGCAGTGGCATCGATTCGGTTTTTCCTCTCTTTAACAAATATGTTATCAACCACAATGTTGCACTTAAGACTTTAGACACCATTGGTTATGTCATTGCACTTTACATGGTATGTCTTACAGGAAAAGTCGTTATCGACTATATCACAACTTTCCTTTGCAGCAGGTTGGAACTTTGGGTAAACAGGGACATGAGAAACGCATCCTTTAACCATTTGCAGACTCTGTCCTTCTCATACTTTAACCAGAACAATGTGGGTTATATCCACGCCAGAGTTATGAGCGACTCCGGAAAGATCGGAGAGCTTGTAAGCTGGTTCATGATGGAATTTGTATGGTGTTTTTCGTACATTGTTGGCGTTATCATTGTAATGTTCATCACCAACTGGAAGCTGGCCCTTCTTGTTGTAGCGCTGATACCGGTTGCAGTTCTCATCATTATTTTCTTTGAGAAGAAGCTGACTGTTCTTAACAGAAAGGTTAGAGAGCTTAACTCAAAGATCACCGGAGATTTCAACGAAGGCATCACCGGTGTCCGCTCAATCAAGACTCTTGCAGCGGAAGATAAGATGAATAATGATTTTAGAAAAGATACTGAGAGCATGAGAAAGGCTTCCGTAAGAACAGCTCACCACTCAGCTATGTTCTCATCCCTTGTAACCTTGATCGGATCAATCATCCTTTCACTTGTTCTTTGGAGAGGCGGATATATGACCGTTGAGGGAGTAATGCTTGTTGGTACATTGTCCGTATTCATGAGCTATGCACTTGGTATCATGGATCCTATTCAGACTATAATCAGTGACTTTGCGGCACTTGTACAGGTGCAGGTAAACATCGAGCGAGTAGATAAACTTCTTTCAACTCAGTCTGATGTTGCTGACAGCCCTGAAGTAATCGAAAAGTACGGCGATACCTTTAATCCAAAGAAGGAGAATTGGGAAGACCTTGACGGAGAGATCGAGTTCAAGGATGTTTCCTTTAAGTATCCTGACGGTGATGAGATGGTCCTTGAGCACTTTAACCTTAAGGTGCCTCAGGGCGCAAGCGTTGCCATCGTAGGAGAGACAGGTGCAGGTAAATCAACACTTGTTAACCTTGTATGCCGTTTCTTTGAGCCTACTTTGGGAGAAGTCCTTATCGATGGAAGAAATGCTAAGGAACGTTCACAGCTCTGGCTCCACAGCCATATCGGATATGTGCTTCAGACGCCTCATCTCTTCACGGGTACTATAAGAGAGAACCTTTGCTACGGTAAGACTGATGCGACAGAAGAAGAGATCTGGAGAGCTCTTGAACTGGTTTCCGCTGACGGAATCGTTAAGCGCATGGAAAAGGGATTGGACAGTGACGTCGGAGAAGGCGGTGGAATGCTTTCAACCGGTGAGAGGCAGCTTATATCCTTCGCAAGAGCGATACTTGCAGATCCCAGGATCCTTGTACTTGATGAGGCTACAAGCTCTGTTGATACAGTAACCGAGAGAGCTATTCAGAACGCCATCGGAACCGTTACAAAGGGACGTACAAGCTTTGTTATCGCCCACAGACTATCGACAATTACCGATTCAGATATTATACTTGCTGTTAGAGATGGTAAGATAGTAGAGCAAGGAACTCACAAGGAACTTATGGACAAGAAGGGTTATTATTATTCTCTTGTTATGCAGCAGTATGATCATCTTTCAGAAGGGATTTTAGACAGGTAAGATAATTCCAAGGAATATCCGATGGTTAAGAAAACGAAAACACTTAACAAAATATGGGTGATAGTTTTAATCGTGCTCACATTGCTGGCAATGGCGAGCACGATTAAAGTTATTTTCAGTGACTATGTTATAGATGAATCATATCATGTTGCCATGTCATACAGACATGCTATGGGAGACAGATTATTGATGGAAATGTGGGAGCCTCATCAGACTTCCGCATTTTTATGTGCATTTTTAATCCGTTTATATATCATGTTGTTTCATACCACAACAGGAATAGTAGTGTTTTTAAGATCGTGTGGTATTATTTTTCATTTAGTTGTATCGATAGTTTTATATAAAGCCACCCGACTTTTCGTTGACAGTAAAGCTTCAATGATCATAGCATTTCTGTTTTATAGCCTTTTCCCAAAACTTACTTCACTCCCTGAATTTTCAAATATGATGGTCTGGTTTCTTGCGCTTTCATTTTGCTTTATGTGCTACGCAGAGAACGAGCAATGGAGAAAACCTGTATATGCCATACTATCTTCTACATGTTTCTTTTTAGCGTTGTTATCGTATCCGGTAACAGTGATCTTAGCACTTCCTTTACTGGTATTCTTCTTGATAAAAAAAGAAAGAAAAAGATTTGCCGGACTTGGCTGTTTTTTGATCACTTCGATCACAGAAGGATGCTTATATTTCGCTTATATTGTATGGGGAAAGAATCTGGATTTGATATTCAGAAATGCTTTGAATGTTACTAGCGGAGATGAATCCCACGGTGGAAAGAATGCTTATGGAATATCTCAATCGGCTTTCATTTTGGGAGAATCAAAAAAAATAATGATACCCTCACTTGCGATATTGCTCACTGCAGTAATAGTGGGTATCGTTGTATCAAAGATTTTGAAAAAGAAGAAGGTTTTTTGTATTGCCTGTCTAACAGCTATCGTATTGTCAGGGTTATTATCGGGATATTACTGTTTTATAAAAAATACCGGATATACCTGCCTGAAGGTGCAATATGTTTTGTTCCCCATCATTGCAATTACTGCGTTGATCTATTACAGGGCTCGAATAGGCACGGATAAGTTAAAATTTTTTATTCCCATAATTGTAATGGAAATGATGACAATAGTTGCGGTCACTCTGGTATCTAATGTGGCTTTATCTCAAAATCTGGTTTTTACCCAAGTTGGATTTATTGTCTCTTCGATTGTTATTCTATATGTGTTCAAGGATACTAAAGAGGCTAAATACGTTATAGCGTCTATGGTTCTTATGTGCATTCTATCATATGGAATAGAAGGATATACACAGATGATGAGCAGCACCGGTACCAACATTTTTCAATACAATGCTATTGTTAAAGATGGACCTGCATATAACGTGGTCTGCGATTATGTAGTTAAAGAATGGTATGAAACCGGAAATGCTGAGTATAAAAGTGTAGTAAACGATGGAGACAGTGTATTTATCATTTCTGACAACATGGAAGTATCTGCTTCCGAACTATACTTATTAAAACCCGTTAAGATCGCGCAATATTCAACGATATGTACTCCGACATATGGACACAAACATGTTGAGTATTGGGAGCAGTTTCAGGAAAGATTACCTGATGTTTTAATTGTAGAATCAAATATGATCCCCCGGTTGAACGAGAATTACATATATAATTATCTTATGGATAATTATGATTATGAAAAGGTATTGGAGGGTGCACATTACTGCTACTATATAAAAAAATAAAGCCGCGTATTAAACGCGGCTTTAAATATTCTTATGATGTATCAACACGTCATAAAGTGCGTGACGTTTTGTGCAACACTCTGTGCGATCAGCCTTGCTCGATAGCTCCAACGGGGCATCCACCTGCGCAGCTTCCGCAGTCGATGCATTTCTCAGGATCGATCTCAAACTTTCCATCGCCCATGCTGATTGCTCCAACGGGGCAGTTAGCTTCACAAGCGCCACATGCTACACATGCATCTCCGATAACAAATGCCATATCTTTTTCCTCCTAAATATACACGTTTCATTGCTATGCAATTATTGTTTACAAGTTGTATATTATCTTAATAATCAGATAATTACAAGGGTTAATGATAAAAAGTCGCATCTAATCTTGGTTAGTTTGTCGAACTGTCTTTCATCTCAGCCCTTCTTGCCTTGATGCCCTCGATGATCTTTGCCTTCTTATCAAGAAGAATACCCTTATCCATGGCAGGAACGCCTTTTAAGGGATATTCAATGCCAAGCTTCTCATACTTGGTCTCACCCATTGTGTGGTAGGGAAGAGCATCCAATGCCTTCAAATTGGTGAACTGACCGATGAAATAGCCAAGGTCATACAGGTACTTATCGTCGTCGGTTATTCCGGGAACGATAACGTGGCGGATCCACATGGGAACGCCTTTCTTGTCTAAGTATCGGCAGAACTTAAGGATGTTTTCGTTGGGCTGCTGGCAAAGTTCCAGATGGTGCTCAGGATCGATGTGCTTGATATCAAGCATTACCAGGTCCACAAGGGGCATCAGCCGATCAAACTTAAGCATCATGCCGGAATTGTCGGGATTAAATGCGATACCGGATGTATCAAGGCAGGTATGGATCCCCTGTTCCTTACATTTGCCGTAAAGCTCGATAAGGAAATCCATCTGCATAAGGGGCTCGCCGCCTGTAACAGTAAGGCCACCGCCGTTACGATAGAAGGCCTCGTTTCTGTGGTACTGTTCAAGGATGTAGTCAACTGACATCATCTGGCCACCGTTCATTGACCAGGTATCGGGGTTGTGACAATATTTACAGCGCATGGGGCATCCCTGTACAAATACAACAAATCTTGTTCCGGGGCCGTCAACTGTTCCAAAACTTTCCAAAGAATGAATTCGTCCGTCCATATTCTTCACCGTTCCTTTGCAAAAAACAGGGCCAAATACCTTTGACCCTGACCTGTTTTAGTCTCATAGACTTTTGATTATTTAATTATAATCTTTTCGATAAAAAGTTGCAATTAAACCCCGTATTTATCAGAAAAAGAACTTAATGCAAGAACTCAAAGCTCTTCATGCTGCAAGTTCCGCTTCCTTTAAAGGTGAAATAAAGGGCATTTACGCCGGAAATGGGAGAAAACTTGCAAATTCTGTCCGTCCAGATATTGGTTCCGTCAATTTGTGCTTCTCCGATGACTTTACCATCCCACTTGGTCCTGAACTCGACCTTACCGTTAAAGTAGCCTCTGGTCTTAATCTTGATTCCGGTAACAGCATTAAGATCAAAGTACTTAAATCCGGCTGTTGCGCCGTCAGAGAGGTTCTTGATGTATCCGATATTCTCGTCTCCGTCGCCGCCTTCCTGTACTACGCAGGGAGCGCCGCCTTCAACGTAAAGGGCATGCTTTTCTGTAAAGAGGTTACATGCAATATATGTAGGATACTCGCCTTCATCACATAAAGGACCGCCGTTAAGGCCACATGAGGTCATTTCTGCCTGCTTAACTTTTCCATCAGAACCAATGGTTAATTCCTCTGCACATACCTGACGGGAGAACCATGTGTTGTTGGTCTGACGATGATAGAAGATATACCACTTTCCTGCAATCTCGATCATGCTTCCGTGATCGTTTCCGGCATAGGCCATGGACATATCCGCGGGCTTATAGCTGTCAATTCCGATGTCGGCGTTGCTGATAAGAACTCCGCCGTATTCAAAAGGACCTGCAGGATTCTTTGAAGTTGCATAGCAAAGTTCGTGCATTACTTCAGATGAATAAATGAAGTAATAGGTGTCGCCATTCTTTCTGATGGAAGGAGCCTCGAAGAATGCATGTCCTTCAAATCCTGTTCCTTTGCTGTACATATCACCGGGGCATACGAAGGTAGGCTCCTCGATGATGGTCAGCATGTCTTTATCAAGAACGGTGAACATTGCACCGTGACGGCCCTTGTCGCCGTGTCCTGCGAAGCCTGTGTAGAGATAAGTCTTATCACCTTCGGTTATTACTCCGGGATCGAACTGAGGCTCATCATTCTTAACGGGAATTCCGGGAACAAAGCTATCACCATTGGCTACTGCTCCGCCTTCTGCGGTATTTCTTTCACCGTACTTTGTGCCGTCTTTATAATGAACATATCCATAGAACTCGAAAGGTCCGTTGGGCTTGTCGCAAACAGCTACGGAAACAATATTAACTTTATCAAGTACATAGTATAAATAGTATCTTTCGTCAGAACCAACGGTTACATCGGGAGCATAGAGACACATGTGACCGTCTTTGTTAAGAGGGTCTGCAGTCTTAGGATAGATAACTCCTTCGTAGTGCCAATTTCCAAGGTTATCGATAGGAGCAGACCAGCAAACATAGTCGCCTAAGCAGAAGGTCTCGCCGTCGTAAAGGTCATGTGAACCGTAAACATAGACTCTGTTTCCGAATACATAAGGCTCACCATCGGGTACATATTCCCAGGAAGGAAGATAGGGATTTACAGCCTGCTTTTTGCCGGTTATTCCGAGACGAAGACCGCCCTGAACACCGGGAACGGCGCCGCGTCCGTCAAATACCATCTCTGCCTTTGAATCTTTGTTGTAGGTTTCCCAAAGAGGAAGAGGTTTGCAGTCTGAGCCCATGCCGTTGGGGTTGTGAGTCTTTACAAAGTTTGCAACATAATCAGCCATCTGACGGGCAAGGTTGTAATGTCTTCCTTCGAAAGGTCTCCAGCATCTTGAGAGGGTCTCAAACCAGAACCAGAGATCTACTGAGTGGAAGGTACCTGGATGGTCCCAACCGGGGATCTGAGGATCGAATCTGTAATAGTAGTAGGCCTGCTTAGATCCGTTCTTTTGAGCGTCGAGATAGGTGCTCTTTACGGAATGCTCAACGAGGCTTACACCGTTAATGGGAAACTCATCGGAGGTGTTTCCGGATAAAATAGGTGCATCCGTGCAGTCGCCGGCTACGATCTTTTCGATGGGATTTCCTGTGCAGAACTGTCCGTCTTCAATAGGGAACATCCTGGGATGATCCTGAACGTACTGACCGTATTTTGAACGAAGTTCAAAGGCATCGATCTTTCTTGCTTCCTCAAGGGATTTTACTCCAAGGAAGTTAAAGAAGTCTGCTCCGCGCTCCTCAGCTTTATCAAGTGAGATGGGGCTGAAGATATCGTCTGCTGACTGATCCGCACGCATCATACCGCTTAAGATGATGGCACCTTTGATCTTGTCAAAATTCTTCTTATTTGTGTACTGCTGAAGTACGCTTCCGCCACCTGCTGACTGGCCCATGATGGTAATGTTCTCAGGGTCTCCGCCGAATGCAGCGATGTTTCTGTGAACCCATTCAAGTCCGAACCTCTGGTCAAGAAGACCAAAGTTTCCGGGGGCATCGGGAGCTTCTTTTGTTATCTCGGGATGAGAGAGGAAGCCGAAGCACTGAAGTCTGTAGTTGATGCTGACAACGATGATTCCGCGCTTTGCAAGCTGTTCACCGTCAAATTCCATCTCTGCGGTATAGCCCCACTGGAATCCGCCGCCGAAATACCAGATAAGAACAGGAAGCTTCTCATCAGTCTTTTTTGCGGGAGTCCAAACATTAAGGTAGAGACAATCCTCGCCCATAGGGATCTCGGGATCTACATGCCAGTCTCTGCAGTAGATATCGTCGCCGATACCGGGAGTATCCTGTACTGAAATAGGACCGAATTTATAAGCATCTAAAACACCTTCCCAGTTTTTAGCGGACTGCGGTGCGCGCCATCTGTTTTCCCCAACAGGCGGAGCCGCAAAAGGTATTCCCTTATAAACGGTTATTCTTGGATTTGTTCCGGGAAGTCCCCTGACTTCACCGTTTTCAACTTTTGTTTGTCTAAGCATAGTACTCCTTTCTATATGTGTTAAAAGTTTTTTTGCTGTGAAATTCCATTATCCTATATTGTTACCTTAATAATAAGAGAAGAGATATTAAACTTCTTTTCTTTTTTTGCTACCGATTGGTGAAATATTGCGTTAGTAGGCAGAGCAAATATTGGGGAGATAAGAGCAACCCGTGCGTGGAAGGGAAAGGGGGCCGCCTTTTATAATCTGCCTATGATGAGTAATATGAAATTCAGAACAAAATGCTTTAAAACAATTGTTTCTGTTATTGCGATCATGAGCCTGGCAGCAGGACTTGCGGCATGCGCAAAGACAGAACATCCTTCTGAAGGGGAGAGGACCGGAGCAGAAGAAACTGCCGAGGCCGGGACTAATGAGGGAGAAACCCAAAACAATGAATCGGATCAAGGGAAAGGATTAGAGGAAATGGAACAACTCTTCAAAAACATTGAAATCGTAAAGCCCGTAAAACCTATTGCGGATCACAACCCTGTTATGACACAGCGCTTCGGAGCAGACCCTTATGCGCTTGTATATGACGGAAGGGTTTACCTTTATATGACCGGAGATGACCCCATGTATGATGAGGCCGGAAATCTCAAGGAGAATAACTATTCAAACATTTATACCATCAACGTTATCTCTTCTGCAGACCTTGTAAACTGGACCGATCACGGAACAGTTTATGCAGCATCAAGCAAGGGGCAGGCAACATGGGGAGCAAACTCATGGGCTCCTGCAGCTGCTTACAAAAACATTGACGGCAAGGACAAGTTTTTCCTTTATTTTGCAAACAACGGAAACGGAATCGCTGTTCTTGAGGGAGACACCCCCTACGGACCTTTCACCGATCCCATTAACGGTCCACTTATCTCAAGACAGACTCCTACCTGCGCAGAAGTAGCATGGCTCTTCGATCCCGCAGTTCTTATGGACGATGACGGAAATTCATACATCTACTTCGGCGGCGGAGTACCTACTCCCGATATGGCTTCAAACCCCGGAACCGCACGTGTTGCAAAGCTGGGCGCAGACATGATCAGCCTTGACGGAGATCCCCGTCCTATCGAGAACGTTAAATATCTCTTTGAGGATTCGGGAATCAACAAGATTAACGGAACATACTACTATTCATATTGCTCAAACTTCAGCATGACTGAGGATGCAGTTAAGGAACTTGGATTTGAAAACGGTGAGATCATCACTATGAAGTCCGATAACCCCATGGGACCTTTCGAACTTGCAAATCCTGTTCTCAAGAATCCCGGATTCTTCTTCGGCAAGGGTGGAAACAATCACCACTGCATGTTCGAGTTTAACGGAACCTGGTACATCGCATATCATGCAAGGATCCTTGAAGAAAAGATGGGCATGGATGGCGGATACAGAAGCACCAACATTGACGTTATAAAGTTTAACGAGGATGGTGAGCCCACAAAGTCTAAGGGAACCAGAGAAGGCGTAGGGCAGATCGGAAATCTTGATCCTTATGAGACAGTAAAGGCAGTAACCATTGGCAACGCTGCCGGAATTGAGACAACTCAGTACGGCGAGACAGCTGTTAAATATGGATCAGGCGATATGATCGTAACCGGAATCCATGACGGAAGCTGGACCGGTGTTCTCGGAGCAGACTTTGGAAGCACTTCTCCCAAGTCTTTCAGCATCAAGGTACGCGGCGAGGGAAGCGGCGCTATCATGGTTGGAACCGAGTATCCCAACTACAAGCCCGTAGCATTTGTAAAGGTTGAAAAGCCCGGTGCTGAATTCACTGAGATCACAGTAGATCTTACCGCTGAAGTTACCGGCGTACAGGATGTATTCTTTACCTTTGCAGGCGAGGGATATGAAGTTCTTGAATGGAAGTTCAACAAATAAGATTTTATACAGACGCAGCTGCGTCAAAACAAAATAGTACGGCTTAAAAAATGCCCCGCAATGGGGCATTTTTGTTGTATAATGGCAGACAGAGTATTTTTTTTGAGAGGTTTATGAATGAACGAAAACAACAACACTCCCGAAACTGAGGAGAAGAAAGAAGCGCAGGTAATACAGCAGCCTGCACAGGAGCAGCAAACCCAGCAGGTAATACAGCAACCTGCACAGGAGGTGATTCAGCAGCCTGCTGTAGCGCAGGTAGCTAAGCCCGGTAAGAAAGGTTCCGCCCTTGGAGTATGGGCCATCGTTTTATCGATATTCCCAATCCTTCATCTGCTGGGCGGATTGTTTGCACTTATCGACCTTATCTTCAGACATAAGAAGGTACGTGTGAACAGAGCAATCGTAGGTCTTGTTTTCTCACTTTGCTGGACCACACTTTTCTGCGTCCTTCTTTACAAGCCCGTAAAGAATTACGTTGAAGTGCGCAGACAGCTTCAGGACCCTTCTGCACTGGTTTCCAAACAGCTGATAGAGACAGGTACAGACAGCGTTTATTACGTTTCTGACAAGATGACCGCGATAAGTGTTAAATCTTATTTTAATGATAAACCATCGGTTATCAGATACAAGGTTACCACCGCACATGATTATGAGATTGCCGGTGGAGAGATCAAGTATAAGTCAAAGTGGAAGATTGATTGCAATGGACTTGCTTACGGACCTAACTTCGTAACTATCACGTATGTTTATGATGATGAAAGCCTTAACAAAGAGTTTAGTTATCTGATATACAACGGCAACGAAGCCAACGCTGAAGGCTTGGCAATGAAGAATGAGGACAGTGACGGGGATGGTCTTACAGATTATTTTGAAATCACCAACTCTGAGACAGATCCTTACATTTTTGATACCGATACAAACGGAATTTCCGATGCAGATGAAGACTTTGATAATGATGGATTAACCAATATTGAAGAACAGTCAGCAGGAACATTTGCCCGCATTATGGATTCGGACGGAGACGGACTTTTTGATGGAGAAGAAGTAGCAGCCGGAACCGATCCTTTAAAGGAAGATTCCGATGAAGACGGATTCACCGATGGTGATGAGCTTAGATTCGGGAAAGATCCGCTTGATAAAGATGATCTTGCAAATGATGCGGTGGTTTCAATTACTGAGGTGGCAGATTTTAACAGCAATATGACGGTTGAACTAAATGTAAAGGCTGCTGCTAAAGATATACAGAATCTTCATGTATTTGAGGTGCCTGAGACCTTTAGTCTTTCAAAAGAGAATGTTACGGGAATGATAGGTACAGCTATCAGCATCTCTATGGGGGACGCTCAGCCCGAGGAAGCAGAGATCAGTATTACTCTTGATTGTGATGACTATGTTCCGGGAGAGGATTATTATCTTTATTACTTTAACGAAGATTCATATGAGTTTGAGTATGTAGAAGGCCAGACTCAGAACGATAATATTATCACCGCGCGACTCCCACACTTTTCAAAGTATGTAGTTTCGTCAATAAGCGGAGAAGGCGTTGAAAACCTTGACAGAGGTGTGCCTGAGTACAAGAAATATGGAATAGATTTTGTTACGGACGAACTTCCAAGCGGCTTATATCCAAGTTATGAGGAATACGTAAAAGCTATGTACTCCGGACAGGCTGTCTATTCTATAAATATTTTTACTCCGGATATGGATGATGCAAAGGCATATGCAGACGGAGCGGGGCATACATGGACCAGCTATTGTTATGAGGGTAGTGATCCGGATCTGGAGTTTAATATCATAGATAAGGGTAATTCAACAGAAACAAGTTTTGGCGCAATTGGTTACGGAGCATGGACAGAGAATTCATCTGCTCTTGAAGCTCTGGTCAAGACATATAATGCTGAAATTAAGCTACCCAATGGATACAGACATCTTTATTATGATGGAACTGAAGACGAGAACGGTAATATCGTATATCAGTCAAAAACATTAGGATACGATGGAAAAGACATGACCCCCGAAAACATGAATAATGCTTTTGTTTCGATGCCTTTTGTCATTGACGGGGATAATCTGTCAAAAATATCCGATTTTATAGATGGATATAAGGAAAAATATGATCTTAACGTAAACAATTGTACTACTTTTGCAAGAGATCTTTTAAACGCGGGTGGAATAAAACATTCTATCAATATATGCATTAATGGGGATGGGGCTCTTGCAAACAAGATGGCAGGATCTGCCGGAAGTCCGGGACAGGCCGCATACAGTGTTCAAACGGAGTATCCCTATGAGCATGTATATATGGTCCTTGATTACCTTGATGACGGAACTCTTAAGTGTTACTTCACTTCCAAGATGGCTCAGGAGTGTGCTCTTAAGCAAGAGAGAGAAAAGATTCAGGAGATCCAGGGTAAGGAAGAAGCAAGAAGACTTGAAGAAGAACGTATAAGAGAAAGTATGCCGGGCAGCATCAAGGAAGGGAAAGGGCGATTCGCTGTATTCTTCTCACCTATTGCTGTACACTTTGGAGCCCCTGTCTTTATTATGCAGGAGACAAGTAATTTCAGAGTAAATGTCGCAGAGCAGGATAAGGTTCAGGCATGGCTTGACATGAAGGGTGACCAAAACGGTACGTGGTATATTTATTGTGAAGGCCCTAAGGTTGTGTTCAACTGGTTCCTTCAGGAATATGTTCCGGAAGGTTGCAGATTCGGATCAAGAGGGGAATACAGTGCGTGGATGAATAAACCCCGAACATTTGATGAGTATATCAAGGATTACTGTATCCAGTTCTTCTCAATAGAAATGGATTCATACGAATTCTTTACTGAGTTTATTTAAATTAACATGGCATCTTAAGACTATGTAAATGATCTTGAGATGCCATTTTTTTGCCTTTTTAGGTATGCATGGTGTATAATCGATGTATGTAATCTGTCTTATTTTCACTGTATAGTTCTTCAAATAAAGGAGATCGTATGGCTATTGATCAGGCAGCACTTAACCAAATCGCAGGAACACTTGCAAGACATTTTGATGTCCTTTTTTATGTTGAGATAAGAACAGGCCAATATGTTCTGTACTCTTGCTCGGATACTTATAGGATCATGGGAGTCCCCGACGAGGGAGACCATTTTTTTGCCATGGTAAAAAAGACCGCACAGAAGTGTACGCACCCCAATGATCTTGAGATGGTCATCAGGATCCATGACAGGGGAACTCTGCTGGAATATCTTACGCTGGATAGACATTACAGTGCTGTTTTCAGGCTGATACTTGATGGTAAAGTAATTCATACAAGACTGGTCTCTATTATGTGCGATGATGATGAACATATTATCTGTGCTCTAGAGAACGTTGAGGACGAATACAAAAAAGCGGAAGAGGTTAAGAAGAATCTACAGTCCGCTGAGCGCATGGCGCGAATGGACGAACTTACAGGTATTCGCAACAAAAATGCTTTTCAGGAATACTCTGCAGAGATAGAAGAAAAGATCAGAAATGGAAAAAAGGATTTCCATTTTGGCGTTGTAGTCTGCGATGTAAATGACCTTAAGCGCATCAATGATACCAGAGGCCATAGCCTTGGCGATGAAATGATCCAGAGAACAAGCCGTATGATATGCGGAGTGTATAAGCACAGCCCTGTGTTTAGAACCGGTGGAGATGAGTTTTCTGTTGTTCTTGGAGAAAAGGATTTTGAGCAGAGGGACTATCTTCTTGAACTTCTGAGAAGAGAGTCTGCTTCCAACAAGATAACTCACACAGGTCCCGTTGTCGCCAGCGGCATGGCAGTATACGAGCCATGGAGGGGAGACAGTTTTTCAACTGTTTATAAGAGAGCGGACTCTGAAATGTATGAGAACAAGAAATATCTTAAGACTCAAAAAAACATTCAGAATTCGGTTATGCCAAATGACCTTGACACAATTATTCCAAAGGAAAGAAGACGAAAACTGGACGGACTTTTTGGGGCATTTCTTACCATGGCGGGGGATGGCTATGTCTATCTTTGCGACATGAGATACGACTTTTCAAGATGGTCCATACAAACCATCAACGATTTTGGCATGGAATCGGAATACTTGTATAGAGCCGGTGAGGCATGGTCAAAATATGTTCATCCCGATGATCTCGAACAATACAAGAGAGTAGTTAACGAGACCTTGAATGTTGAAGGAGAGGTTATGCCTTTCCATTATCGGGTACGAAAGCCCGACGGGTCATATGTTACCATCTCCACAAAGGGTTTTGTGCTGACGGATGAAAACGGAGATCCGGAATATTTTGGAGGCATAATGCTTCCTGATGATTAAGGAGAATCAATGAATCTATTTGATATAGTGGGGCCTGTAATGGTTGGCCCCTCCAGTTCCCATACCGCAGGCGCCGTAAAGATAGGAAATGTCTGCAATAAGATGATGGGAGAGCCGATCAAATCGGCTTATATTTATTTACACGGTTCTTTTGCGGCAACGGGCAAGGGCCACGGAACTGACAGAGCACTTATCGCCGGACTTCTTGGAATGGCGGTAGATGATACAGAGATACCGAATGCTTTTTCAATCGCTCTTTCAAAGGGCATGAGATTTACTATCGAAACCATTGATCTTGGCGACGTTCATCCCAATTCCGTAAAGATAATGATGATCGGTCAAAGTGGAAGAGAACTTGAAGTTGTTGCTTCTTCCATCGGAGGCGGTCGTATCGAGATTTGTAAGCTTGACGGAAATGAAGCAAACTTTTCGGGAGAGAATCCGACACTTATTGTCAGGAACATGGATCAGCCCGGATGCATCACGGAGGTTACCAGCCTTCTTGGGGAAAAGGGCATTAATATTGCTACCATGAACCTTCACAGAAAGAAGCGTGGAGGAGAGGCAATAATGGTCATTGAGTGCGACCAGGAAGTGCCTGAAGAGATCATGGAGGCACTTGAGAGATTGGATGGAATATTCGGCGTTGCATATTTCTCGCTGAGGTAGAGGTATTTATGTTTGATTCGTTAGAGGAAATATGTAAAGTTGAAGAGAATTCCGGAATCCCTTTCTGGAAGCTGGTTCAGCTTGATGACTGCAGAGAAAGGGATATTACGGAAGAAGAATCCTTCGAGACCATGAAAAAGATGTACATGGCAATGAAGGAGTCTGCTCTTAACTATGACGGTAAGATAAAGAGTAACAGCGGCCTTGTAGGCGGAGAAGCAGCGCTTCTGAGGGAGTATCTTGATAACGGAAATCCCCTTATTGGTCCTTTTATGGGAAGAGTAATGGAACTTGCTCTTCGCGTTGCAGAAGGAAATGCCTGCATGAAACGAATTGTGGCTGCTCCCACGGCGGGCTCCTGCGGAGTTGTTCCTGCAGTATTTTTGGCTACACAGGAAGCTAGGGATTTTTCGGATGAAAAGATGACAGAGGCCCTTTTTGTGGCAGCAGGTGTAGGCAGTGTTATAGCCGCAAGGGCATCCTTATCCGGCGCGGAGGGTGGATGCCAGGCTGAGATCGGCGCTGCCAGTGCTATGGCGGCAGCAGGCCTTACATATCTTCTCGGTGGAAAGGGAAGGCAGAGCGCTAACGCAGCAGCCCTTGCATTAAAGAATCTTTTGGGGCTTGCTTGTGATCCCGTTGCGGGCCTTGTAGAAGTCCCCTGCGTTAAAAGAAACGTATGTGGCGCTTTAAACGCTGCATCGTCTGCAGAACTCACCATGGCAGGTATCAGCAGCGTTATCCCGGCGGATGAAGTTTTTGATGCCATGAGCGCCATCGGAAAGGGCATGAGTTCAAAGATAAGAGAAAGTGGCCTCGGCGGAGTTGCAGCAACTCCCACGGGCAAAAAGATAAGAGAAGGATTATAGTTTTCGGGAGAGAAGGGCATGGAGAACAATAACAAAGTATTGGCTATTTGTTATGACTTTGATAAAACACTATCACCAACGGATATGCAGGCACAGGGGTATATCCAATCCGTTGGTTATGATGTTGATGAATTTTGGGCAAAGACCGACGCTTTGGCGGAAGCCAACGACATGGACAGTAACCTGGCTTATATGTACGTCATGATGGATGAGGCAAGAGGACGCCTTATCTTTAATCGCGAGAAGCTGGAAGAGTACGGAAGCAAGGTTAAACTTTTCCCCGGGGTTGAGGGATGGTTTGACCGCATTAATGAATACGGTAGACAAAAGGGTATAACCGTTGAGCACTATATTATTTCTTCAGGGCTCAAGGAAATGATAGACGGAACGAGCATTGCCAAGAGAGGTGTGTTTAATAAAGTGTATGCCAGCAGCTTTTTCTATGATGAGAGAGGCATGGCGGTATGGCCTGCTCAGGTGGTTAACTACACCACCAAAACCCAGTTCCTGTTTAGAATATCCAAAGGCTTTTTGGATGTTAACGATAACGGTGTAAATAAATATGTTTCTTCCGAGAGCTACCATGTACCTTTCAGAAACATGGTATACATCGGTGACAGTGATACGGATATTCCTTGTATGAAGCTTGTAAATGTAAATGGTGGACACTCTATCGGAGTTTACAACCCTGAAACAAAGAATAAGGACCGCGTTCTTCAAATGATCCGCGAGAATCGCATCAGATACTTTGCACCGGCTGATTATTCAGAGAATTCGGAACTGGACAGTTTAATGAAGGCTATTATAGATAAGACGGCGACCTATGAGGTGCTTGAAGCTAAGGCAGTGAAAGACAAGCACGAGGCTAATCAATAAAGTAAGACGAATTGTGTAAAAAATTATTGTAGAGTCGTGTTGAACGGTGATAAAATAAGGATTGTGAAGTTGTTTCTATCCCTATGTAATAGTCTTATTCTTGGGATTCCTTTTTTCTCATAATTTCCCAAAGACATTATGTAAGGAGTAATAAGTGAATGCGTTTGGAATGGAGGTACTATGGACAGAAAATTTTTACTCCGTGTAGTCTCGCTAACGCTCACTGCCGCCATGCTTACCGCTTGCGGAACTTCCTCCGCCGGTACGGGCAGCACGAGACAAGTCAGTGCGACTACGAAAGTTGTTACGCCATCCTATGAAAAGCCGCAACAGATAACCATGATGGTTGATGGAACCCTGATCACCCAGGAAAATGGACGAGATGAGTTTGAGGCTCAATGGGAAGCTCTTACAGGAATTGACCTGGTTATCATACAGCCCGAGCACGACGTGTATTATGACGAAGTGTCCGCTGCTTTTGAGTCGGGTGATCTTCCTGATGTAGTTCTTTTGAGTTCCACCTATTATACAAAATATGCCGCTGAAGAGATGCTTGCAGACATATCCCCCTATTATGAAGGCTCCGATTTGGAGGCAAGGATAAAGGCTGCGGGAAATGAGTCTCTTATTGATGCTATCAAGATTAAGGATAAACTCTATGGCATTACACCTACCCGTGGTAACGGATGCGTTACCTACATTAAGGAAGCTTGGCTTGAAAATGTGGGAATGGACGTGCCTACCAATTATGAGGAGTACATGGAGATGCTCAAGGCCTTTACCGAAGGGGATCCTGATGGTAACGGTATAAACGGTGACACTTACGGTGTTTCCGCAGCAGGTCTTATTAACAACGAAGCTCCTTATACCAACTATTTGCCTGAGTTCTACCAGGATGCATATCCTTCCTTCTATCAGAAGGATGATGGAACCTGGGTGGATGGATTCAATGAGGATTCCATGCGTGCAGCTCTTGAAAGATTGAGAGATGCATACTCTAAGGGATATATAGATAAGGACATAACCGAGAACGGAACCGGAGCGTGCCGTGATAAGTTCTATGCGGACGAATACGGCGTGTTTACATATTGGGCAGGTACTTGGGCAAAGACCTTGTCAAACAAGCTTAAAGAAGCTGAGAAGGACGACAGAGTCGTTTCTACGTATCCTCTTGCGGAGACAGGACAGTACCTTGAAAGAGTTGCACCGGTGTGGTGCATTACATCAACCTGTAAGAATCCTTCAGGAGTTTACAAGTATTTCCTTGAGACTATGTTGGATGACGGACCGGTTGAGGAACTTTGGACCTATAGCCCGATTTCCGATAAATACGCAAAGAACCATATCGACCACATGCTGGCCATAGTTCCTTTGACTAACGATCCCGGAGCGGGAAGCGTTTCAGCAAGTCAGGCAGAAGCAGCGACCATCTTTAACACAAACAGTAAAATGGCAGATTTGCCCTATAGCACAGAGGCCTTTTCACTATACAACGATGAACTGATGGCTCTAAAGAAAGAGTTGATCAAGAAAGTCGTGGTAGATGGGGTAGACATCGATAAAGCTTATGCCGATTTTGAATCCGAAGGTGGGGCATACAAGTCCCAGGCTATTGTCGATTCACTTAATGCAGAATAAGGAGGCCGGCTATGAAAAACAAAAGAGGACTAAGATTCAGTATCAGTTTAAGGATACTTTTAGGCAGTGTGTTGGTTAATATTTTGATCTGCGTAGTCATGGGCGTTGCCATCTACAGATACGTAAAGACCAGCTATATTAACAGCGCATCTGAAGATACATTGGCCATGTGTAAAGTGGCCGCAAACCAGATTAACGGAAATCTTCTCGGACTATTGGAAGCAGGAGCAGATGAAAGCTATGCAAACACAGTAGTTCTTGAAGAGATGAACAACGTATATAACAATGCTAACTTAAGAGACATCTACACCATTGGTGAGAGAAACGGTCAGCTGGTTTATCTTTCTGTTCCCGTTGATGATGGAATAACCATTGGAACGCCTACCAACGCAGCTGAAAAAGCGGACATGGAAAGCGCATTGAAGTCCGGCGGAAGTGTAACAAAAACCATTAAGAAGGATGGCAAAGGTGTAGCATATATTACAGCATATGCTCCTGTAAAGAATAAGGACGGACAGACTGTTGGTATTCTGGGACTCGACCTTATAGTAGATGAGCTGGTTTTGGCTCTTAACAAGATTATCAGAACCATTTTCATTATCGCTATAAGCCTTTCAGCATTTTCCGTTGTAGTATCAATCGTACTTGCAAAGAGCATTACCAGAGGCCTTGAAGTTGTTAACAGTAAAGTTAAAGACCTTGTAAGCAACGACGGTGACCTTACCAAGAAGATTGAGATCGGCGGTAACAGCGAGGTAACAGATATTGCAGACAATATCAACCGCTTGCTGGAGTACATTAGAAGCGTTGTTGTTACTATTTCTGACAGCTCCGTTAAGCTTTCGGATTCAGTTGAATCAGCTCTTGAAACAACAATCAAGACCAACGATCAGTTGGATGGTGTATCCGCAACCATGGAAGAGATGAGCGCCGCAATGCAGCAGACTTCGGCTTCCTTACAGCAGGTACAGGGTTCCACCAACAAGATCAAGGACGATGTACAGGAAATGTTCGGCAGCGTTCAGACCGGTACAAGCTATGCAAGTACAATGGAAGAGCGTGCTATAGAAATGAGAAAGCATGCTGAGGAAGAAACCGAAACCGCTAAGCAGGCGGCGGATCACATGACAGACAGTCTTAATGATAAGATTGAAAAATCTAAGGCAGTTGAAGCAATCAGTGATCTTACTCAGACCATTCTTGATATCGCATCCCAGACCAACCTCCTTTCACTTAACGCTTCAATTGAGGCAGCAAGAGCAGGAGAGCACGGACGTGGATTTGCGGTTGTTGCAGAGGAAATCAGCAACCTTGCCACCAACTCGGCAGATACAGCGAAGAAGATTCAGGTTATTTCCGAGGAAGTTATCGGGAACGTTAGAGCACTTGCAGATGAAGCAACTAAGATGGTTGATTTCGTAAGAGAAAAGACCATCGGCGGATACCAGCAACTTATGGATACCGGTGTTCAGTATCAGGAAGATGCTGAAAAGATTTCCGAGATGCTTCAGGATGTTGAAAATGCCTCAAAGAATATCGATAAATCCATGAGTGTCGTTTCAGACGCAATGGAGGATGTATCCACTGCTGTTGATGAGAGCGCAAGAGGAATCGGAGACGTTGCTTCCGCTGTTTCGGAAATGTCCGACAACATGAAGATGAACCGCTCTATTGTAAACGAGAACTCGCAGATTGCTCAGCAGCTTGACGATGAGGTTAATAAGTTCAAGTTCTAAAACCAAGAATAGTTTTGTAATTGATAATAATAACCGGAGGTTAGCACTGCAAACCTCCGGTTTCTTCTTGCAAACAAAGCGCCGATATAGCATACTTATTGTAAGGGATTCTCTGCAATATCCGATGTCTCAGAGATTGTGGGAAATCACATTAAATCAAAGTAGCAGATGTGTTTTAAGAGCCTGATTTCTTCTCTATAACAGGAGGTAAATATGACTAAAATAGTTATTATGGGACTTATGATTCCTTTCTTGGGAACTGCTCTTGGATCTGCCATGGTTTTCTTTATGAAAAACAAAATGGGGAAAGGAATCGAGCGAGCTCTTACGGGATTTGCAGCCGGCGTTATGGTGGCAGCATCCATTTGGAGCCTTATTATTCCCGCTATGGAGCAGGTGGCAGACAGGGGACGTTTAAGTTTTCTTCCTGCGGCCATTGGATTTATGCTGGGCGTAGGTTTCCTCTTGCTTTTGGACTCGATTACCCCGCACCTTCACTTAAACGCTGAAAAAGCAGAAGGACCTCATGCAAAATTTAAAAAGTCAACCATGATGGTTCTGGCTGTTACACTTCATAATATCCCTGAAGGAATGGCAGTTGGAGTTGTGTATGCAGGACTTGTTTCCGGCAACACAAACATAACTGTTGGCGGTGCCATGGCACTGGCTCTCGGTATTGCCATTCAGAACTTCCCCGAGGGAGCTATTATTTCCATGCCCCTTAGGGCGGCAGGAAGAAGCAAAGGAAAAGCATTCTTAGACGGTGTTTTGTCAGGTGCTGTAGAGCCCGTTGGCGCCGCCCTTACATTACTGGCAGCAGGCTTCTTTGTTCCCGCAATGCCTTATCTTTTAAGCTTTGCAGCGGGCGCTATGATGTATGTTGTTGTGGAGGAATTAATCCCTGAAATGTCAGAAGGAGAACATTCTAACATTGGTGTTATCATGTTCTCCGTCGGATTTGTTCTTATGATGGCCCTTGATGTGGCCCTTGGATAGTAAAAAAGATTCGTCAAAGAAACTAAAAATATAGAAATAGTTTCCGATATTTTTTGATGATGCCTATAATACTTTTTTGCCTGCTGTGTTAATATATGTTTACATACGAGTTATACCCCAATTAACCATAGTAACAGTAGATGTATATAATAGTATTAAACAGGAGGTTTATATGGCAGACAGAGCTGACTTAATTAATCAGTTGGCGGCTTCTATGGGCGCAGGACAGTTTGCGCAGACTAAATTTGAAGGTTCTAGATTTGATGCAGATACAGGTACTTTCTACTGCGAGGGAATGGCAATTTCGGCATCCGTTGCAGAAGAGGCAATTAAGCATTTCCAGACCGTTAAGGCTAAATGTGATCTTAACGAGCCCGCTTCAAGACAGATGGCAATGATTTATCAATGTGCTATCGAAGCAATTAAGATGATGCAGAATCCCAAGGTAAAAGAATTCTTAGCCAATGAGTTTGGCAAGGGAAACGAAGCATAAATTCTGAGATAAAGAAATGGAGTCCTTATGGACTCCATTTTTGTTTAACGGGATAAAAAAGACCACCGCAGTAATGCGATGGTCTTTATCGTTATTCTTTTGTATTCACAAAGACTAAATTAGATAGCCTCGTGGAAGGTACGAGAGATAACGTCAGCCTGCTGATCGGGAGTAAGCTTAATGAAGTTTACTGCGTATCCTGATACACGGATAGTAAGCTGAGGATAGTTCTCGGGATGCTGCTGAGCATCGAGAAGGGTATCTCTGTTAAGTACGTTTACGTTAAGATGGTGGCCACCCTTGGTAGCGTATCCATCAAGAAGATTTACAAGGTTATTAACCTGTGCACTATTTGCCTGTGCCATTTTATTTCCTCCTGTAGAATTACTTGAAATCGTCCAGGCCGTCATGGAGTGTGGGAACACTACATGCAAGTGGTGTTCTGGAACAATCTGTGCAGCCCATTGTCTGAACGTCACATTTTTCATCGGTTTCTTCTGAGGTTTCGACATTTACATGTCCTACGCCTTTTGCCATGCCGTTATCCAGCATTTTAATGAGATCGTCGATCTGATTCTTCTCGTCCATAACCGCCTCCTTATCATATTTCTTAATCTCAAGCCACATCAAAGTACGATGTGGCTTGCGCGATACTCCGCTGCGCTTCGTATGAAAAACGCGTTAGTGCATCGCGATTTTTCATGGCTTCTCAAAGTACGAGAAGCGCATCGCTCTTATTTATTAAGGTCAAGCTCGATGTCACCTGCGAATACCTGATCCTCTTTACCAAGAGCTCCGGGGATGATGGTGAAGGTATTTGAGATACCATCCTGTGCATCATTGAAAGGAAGCTTTGATACAGATGAAAGGGATGCAACAGCACCGTGGGTATCACGGCCGTGCATAGGGTTAGCACCGGGAGCGAAAGGCTGTCCCTTCTTACGTCCGTCAGGAGTATTACCGGTAGCCTTACCGTAAGTAACGTTTGAAGTAATGGTAAGGATAGAGGTTGTAGGAACACCGTTTCTGTAGGTGTGATGACGTCTAACAGCAGTCATGAACTTGTGAACGATATCCTGAGCGATATCATCTACACGGTCATCGTCGTTTCCGTACTTAGGGAAGTCACCGGTAGTCTTGAAGTCTACGATGATGCCATCCTCGTCACGGATAACTTCAACCTTAGCGTACTTGATAGCTGAAAGTGAGTCAGCAACGATTGAAAGACCTGCAACACCTGTTGCGAAGTATCTCTTAACGTCTCTGTCATGAAGAGCCATCTCTGCTCTCTCATAGCAGTACTTATCATGCATGTAGTGGATGATGTTGAGGGTGTTAACGTAAACGTCAGCCTGCCACTCCATCATATCCATGAACTTGTCCATAACATCGTCATAGTCAAGAACATCGCCGGTTACAGGACGATACTTAGGTCCAACCTGCTTCTTGGTAACTTCATCGATACCGCCGTTAAGAGCGTAGAGTAAGCACTTAGCAAGGTTAGCACGTGCTCCGAAGAACTGCATTTCCTTACCGATTCTCATTGAAGATACGCAGCAAGCGATTCCGTAGTCATCGCCGTGAACAACTCTCATAAGGTCGTCGTTCTCGTACTGGATTGAAGATGTGGTGATAGAGATCTTAGCGCAGTACTTCTTCCATCCCTCGGGAAGTCTGGTTGACCAGAGAACAGTGAGGTTGGGCTCGGGTGATGCACCAAGGTTCTCAAGAGTGTGGAGGTAACGGAAAGAGGTCTTGGTAACCATGTGTCTTCCGTCAACACCTACACCGCCGAGAGACTCGGTAACCCATACGGGATCGCCGGCGAAGATCTGGTTGTACTCGGGAGTACGAGCGAACTTTACGCAACGAAGCTTCATGATGAAGTGATCAATGAACTCCTGGATCTGCTCCTCGGTGAAGGTTCCGTTCTTAAGGTCACGCTGAGCGTAGCAGTCGATGAAGGTTGAAGTACGTCCAAGGGACATAGCTGCACCGTTCTGCTCCTTAACTGAGCAAAGGTATCCGAAGTAAGTCCACTGAATAGCTTCCTGTACGTTAGCTGCGGGCTTGGAGATGTCGCATCCGTAAGATGCTGCCATTTCCTTCATCATCTTAAGAGCTAACATCTGCTCGGAAAGCTCTTCACGAAGACGGATAACGTCATCGGTCATAACACGTCCGGTAGAATCCTTCTGTGCCTGCTTATCTTCGATAAGTCTGTCGATACCGTAGAGGGCAACACGACGATAGTCGCCGATGATACGTCCACGTCCGTAAGCATCAGGAAGTCCGGTGATGATGTGTGAAGAACGGCATGCTCTCATCTCTGCGTTGTAAGCATCGAAGCAGCCTGCGTTGTGGGTCTTTCTGTGAGTGGTGAAGAACTCTGAGATCTCAGGATCAACTTCGTATCCGTTGTCTGAGCAAGCCTTCTCTGCCATACGGATACCACCATAGGGCTGAAGTGATCTCTTGAAAGGCTTATCGGTCTGGAAACCTACGATGGTCTCCTTGCTCTTGTCAAGATATCCGGGGCCGTGTGAAGTGATGGTTGATACAACCTTGGTGTCCATATCGAGAACGCCGCCTGCTTCACGCTCCTTCTTCTGAAGATCAAGAACCATTGCCCAGAGGTCCTTAGTGTTCTGGGTAGGGCCTGCTAAGAAACTCTCATCTCCGTCATAGGGAGTGTAGTTTCTCTGGATGAAGTCGCGGACATTGATTTCTCTGTCCCACTTACCTGTTACAAAATCTTGCCATTCAGGTCTCATTATAAAATGCCTCCTATAATATAAAATTGGTTTACAAATTGAAGCCGATTCGGCTCCTAATGTGACTTCTTATAATTATAGGTAATTAGAGAAGCATAGTCAAGCGAAGAGGGGTGTAAAATATATGCCAAAAATATGCTGAAATTTGTCCGATTTATCTACAAAATTCAGCACTTCATCATTAAAAAGCAAGGAAAGTTTAGAAAACTTTAATACGGAGGTTATTGACTAAAGTCTCAAAAAGTTATAAAAGTGTAGTAGTTTCAGTAACAAATTCACACGGAGGAATATATAATGACCGGTATCACAAAAGAAATGACCATGGGCGAGATCATTACCAAGGAGCCCGACGTTATTCCTATTCTTATGAGCGCAGGAATGCATTGCATCGGATGCCCTTCATCAGCAGGCGAGTCTCTTGAGATGGCAGCGGCTGTTCACGGCATCGATATCGATGAACTTATGAAGGCTATTGAGCAGGCATAATGACCTTGATCGGTAAATGAGAATATTGAAAACAAAAAGATCGCAGGGATTTTTCCTTGCGATCTTTGTTATTTTTATGGATTTTTGGTTATGCGAGCTTTTCTACTGCCTTGCTCTCGATGAGAACATCATTGTGCTCTTTCATGAATTCGCATGTAGTATTTGGAATGCTCTTTCCTGTTCCGTACTCGGAAGCAAGAAGGCAGATGCGTTTAAACTCGTCTTTAGATGCGCTCTCAGGCTTGATAACAAGGAGATACTTATTATCGGAAGCTTTGTAGAGCACCGTGTCTCCGCTAAAGTGGCCTGCCTGGCGGGCAAAGGTCATGACTCTGGAGAGGGAAGTGAAGGTAAACACGAAGCTGTGTTTGGGAGCCTCTTCGGTAAGAGCTTCTTTAAGCATATCGCCAAAGGAGGGCTGCACGGGTTCAGGTTTTGAGAAGAGGCTGCTTACATAATCCTCGCCATCCTCGTCTTCATCTTCGTCTTCTGTAGGACCATTATAGGGAGAAAAGCGTGAAAACCGGGTATCAAGCTCTTCGGGATCTTCAATTTTTGTGATTATCAGAACAATGCTGCCGGTGTTTGTGGGTATCGCTTCGACTACAAGAGGAATGTTCTCTGTGTCGAAACCGTACTCATAATCAGCCTGTTTGACCATCTCGCGGAAAAGGTTCTGGGTTTTTTCCGAACCATAGGCAAGTTCTCCGATGCGAAGATTGCGCTTTGCGAGGTCATCTCTGGTGAGCGTGCAGCGGATCTGATTGTCGTTTAACTTTTCGATCTTCATAATTGTCTCCTCCTATATTTTTATAGGAAAAACCGCTCATCTCTATGAGTTTTACTCACTATATCTTTTTGCGGTGATTAAGTCAATATATATGATGTTTATTTTATAAAAAGTTTATCGTTATTTTATGCGGAAAATATAAGGGGGAAAAGGTCTAAATTCAAGGGTTTGCCATGTGCAGATTTCACAAAAAGAAGGGCGGTGTGACATGTGTGTCACACACTTCTTGTGAGGAATGCACAAAAGCGTGAAATACAGGGATTCAGGGCATTTGAAACTGAATTCCATACCTTTTCCCGGCTAAAACAGTCTTTGTAGTATGAAAAATGACGAAGGAAAAAAGCACTTGAAGCGGCTTTTAAACATCTCTATAATCGGCTTCAGCAAAAGCAAATCTACGCCTTGGAAAGGAGTGAGGAGCTTTTTGTCGAATAATGTTCTGTCGGTTTGTAAATAATGTCAACCGATCATGCTCTATGATCGTATTTACAGCCATAAATCCACTATGCCTTCCGTCGATAAGAGGGTATACCGGTTCTTAAACAATACAATTCTGACATCGTTCGATAATTTAATCTCCCAATTTTTTTTGAGAAACCCAAAGTTTATTTAGGCCTGCTTTGCTAACCGTTTTGAAAATATATCACATTCCTTTTGCGAAGGAAGCCGGTTTTTTTTGTTTTACCATAATACATCCTGGTTATCCGCATAAAAACAGACAGGAACTGTCGCTAAGCAAAGGCGGATAAAAAATTTGGTAATGACGGCATTAAAATGGTGTGTTATGATAAGTATGTATGCCCAGACGTATGTAAAAAAACATATTGTCTAAGGGACGTAACTACTTATCGGCACACCATTTTTTGTGGCGAAATCAAAAAGAAATACAGGACTAAAGATATGAAAAAGAAATTAATTGCAGTAGCGGTAGCAATAGTTGCCATTCTTATAATCGCTTATTTCGGCCTCGGAAGAGGACTTTTCGAAAAGTATTCCTATGGTACCGAAATGGCAGATTTACAAGAGCATTTCGGCGTTAGCGGAGAAGAATCAGCCATTATCCTTAAAAATGAAAAGATCGCCGACAAGGCGCTTATCCGTGACGGTGTCTGCTATTTGAAATTTGATACCGTTGTTGACAAGATCGGTGAAGGCTTTTATTTTGACGAGAACTATAACGGCGGAACTTTGATGTTCACCACTGCCGACGGAACCTATGAGACCAATCTTGACAGCACTGCCTACGGCATCGGCGGAGAAGGTTATTCCCTCCCCAATGCAGCATGCATCAAGAACAACGGACTTATTTATATTTCCGCGGATTATGTTTCTAAGTTTATGAGCCTCAGCTATAACATTTATGACAGCCATGTCTATATTTTGACTGCCGGCGGAGACTATGATTCCATGGAAGTTACTTCCAATACCCAGATCAGAACTCTCGGCGGTGTAAAGAGTCCTATCCTGAGAGAAGTTGAAAAGGGCGAGAAAGTTGAACTCATCGAGGCTATGGAGGAATGGAGCAAGGTAATGACCTCCGACGCCTTCATCGGATATATCGAGAACAAGAGGCTTAAGAGTGCAGGACTTGCAAGCTATGGAACTCCTATTGCTCCCGATGTTTCTACATTTGATCCCATATTGATGGACGAAAAGGTGGTTCTCGGATTTAATGCCATTGCCGGAACTGCAGGAAACGATACTATTTACAGCGCTATTGAAGAAGCTAAGGGCATGAACGTGATCGCGCCCACCTGGTTTTCACTCAACAACAACGAAGGCGATATCAGGAACTTCGGAAGCACTTCCTATGTTGAGACCGCACACGGCAAGGGACTTAAGGTCTGGGCTGTGGCAGATGATTTCAACTATCGTAATGACAATGGTGATACCTCGATCAACGATTACGATATCCTTTCAAATACCGCAAAGAGAAGATACCTTGAGAGAAATCTTGTTGATGCGGCAGTGAGTCTTGGAGTTGACGGACTTAACCTTGACTTCGAGAAATTGAACAGTGACTGCGGACCTCACTTCGCACAGTTCCTCAAGGAACTATCAGTACTTACCCACTCTGCGGGACTTACCCTTTCAGTGGACAACTATGTGCCTTTTAATTTCAATGATTTTTATCATCTCGATGTGCAAGGCAAGGTTGTGGACTATGTCCTCATCATGGGATATGACGAGCACTATCACAACAGCGGAAATATCGGTAGCGTGGCAAGCTTTGATTACGTTTGCTACGGCCTTGACAAGACTCTTGAGAATGTAGCTCCCGAGCAGATCATCAACGCCCTTCCTCTCTACACTATCGTATGGAAGAGCGACGGAGGAACTGTTACCGACTCATATCTTACTTTCAATAACCAGAAAGAATACATTTCAAAGTACAACATCAAGTTTGACTGGGATGAGTCCACTTGTCAGAATTATGCTGAGTGGCAGAGCGGAAGCGCTACCTATTATGTATGGTTCGAAGATTCCCAGTCCATTACTGCAAAGTTAAATGCAATGAAGGCAAGAAACATCGGCGGTGTCGGTGTTTGGAGACTCGGTTACGGTACAAACGATATCTGGAATCTTATCGGCTTGTACAAGGAAACGAAGACGGAAAGCAGCGCTCAGTAATGGAAACAGAAATAATTAATATAGAAAAAAGTGGACCTGACGGAAGCCTTTCGGCCAAGGATCTTGAAGCTTTAAAGCACTGCGGCGAGATCATCAAAGAAGGAGGCCTTGTAGCGTTCCCTACAGAAACTGTTTACGGTCTCGGAGGAGATGCTTTAAATCCTGAATCCTCGAAGAAGATCTATGCCGCGAAGGGAAGACCGTCGGATAATCCGCTCATAGTTCATATCGCAGAATGGGGAGATATCAAAAAGATCGCGGCTGACATTCCTGTGGAAGCTAAGATGCTTGCAGATACATTCTGGCCGGGCCCTCTTACAATGATACTTAAGAAGGCTGATATTGTTCCGATGGAGACAACCGGAGGGCTTGATACCGTTGCGGTAAGATATCCGTCGGATATTGTTGCGCAGGAACTCATCAAGGCGGCAGGGGGATATGTTGCGGCTCCCAGCGCCAATATTTCGGGACGCCCCAGCCCCACACAGGCAAAATACGTCATAGAGGACATGGACGGCAGGATTTGTGCTATAATAGATGGTGGCGAAGGCGAGATCGGACTTGAATCCACCATCGTCGATCTTACGGTCAATCCACCTCAGGTATTAAGACCCGGATTTATCACCAATGAAATGCTTGGAAGCGTTCTCGGAACGGAAGTTGAAACGGACAAAGCGATCCTTGATGCGGATAGTGGCTTAAAGCCTCGTGCGCCGGGAATGAAATACAGACATTATGCGCCCAAAGGTGATCTCACCATTGTTGAAGGCGAGTCCTCTGAAGTTGTTAATAAGATCAATGAGCTTCTTGCGGCAGACAGGGCAGCAGGATTTAAGACCGGCGTAATGGCCTGCGATGAGAATGAAAAGTTATATGACGCAGATGTCGTAATGCTCACCGGCCCCAAGGGCGATCAAAAGGCAGCAGCTCACAGGCTCTACACGATCCTCAGAAGCTTTGATGATGAAGATGTAGTAAGAATCTATTCTGAGAGCTTTGCAAAAGACGGTTTCGGAGCAGCCATCATGAACAGGCTTTTAAAAGCTGCGGGACATAAGCTTATCAAGTGTTAACTAATCCATTTTTGGATTCATTTATAATATAGGAGAATGAAAATGAAAGTAGCAGTAGGAAGTGACCACGGCGGATTTGAAATGAAGGAAGCCGTAAAGAAGCACCTCGAAGCAAGAGGTTATGAAGTTAAGGACTGTGGAACCTACAGTCTTGACAGTTGCGATTACCCTCAGTTTGGTAAAGCAGTAGGAAGAGAAGTTACATCAGGTGCCGCAGATTTTGGAGTTGTAGTCTGCACCACCGGAATCGGTATCAGCATGGCTGCAAACAAAGTTAAGGGTGTAAGATGTGCTCTTTGCTCAGAACCCTTGAGCGCAAAGATGACAAGACTCCACAACAACGCAAATGTGCTTGCGCTTGGCGGAAAGATGGTTGGAGAAAACCTTGCAATGGAGATCGTAGATACATTCTTTGATACTCCTTTCTCAGCAGAGGAAAAGCACGCAAGAAGAGTATCCCAGCTTGATGACTGAGATTAAAGCATCTTAAATTTGAAAGATTAATTAATCCAATTAATTCTATATAGTTATTTATTTTTGTTTGACTTTTAGGAGGTTATGTAATGGCAAAAGTAGTAGTAATGGATCATCCCCTTATTCAGCATAAGATCGGTTTTATCAGAAGAACTGATACCGGTACAAAGGATTTCAGAGATACCATCAGCGAGATCGCAATGCTTATTTGTTATGAAGCAACAAGAGATTTAAAGCTTAAGGATGTTGAGATCGACACCCCTATCTGCAAGACCACCGTTAAGGAACTCAGCGGAAAGAAACTTGCTGTAATTCCTATCCTCAGAGCAGGTCTTGGAATGGTTGACGGTATGCTCAATCTTATCCCTGCTGCAAAGGTTGGTCACATCGGACTTTATAGAGATCCCGAATCTCACAAGCCCGTTGAGTATTATTGCAAGCTTCCCGCAGATTGCAGCGAGAGAGAAGTATTCGTAGTAGATCCCATGCTTGCAACCGGCGGTTCAGCAGTAGCAGCTATCCAGATGCTTAAGGACAAGGGATGCAAGAACATCCACTTCATGTGCATCATCGCAGCTCCCGAAGGAATCAAGGCTATGACCGAAGCTCATCCCGATGTTGATCTTTATGTCGGAGCACTTGATGAGAAGCTCAATGAGCACGCATACATCGTTCCCGGCCTCGGAGATGCCGGAGATCGTATATTCGGTACTAAGTAGTGATGAGTCTTGTGTGTTTTACAAGGCTCATGAAAAGGTCTCGATGAATTTACGAGCCTTTTCACACGGAGTGTCACGCAGAATGCACCGTATTCTGGTGCATTCTGTATAAACATATTTTATGAGGGTTTATCATGCCAAAGAGAGAAGACTACATTGGATGGGACGAGTATTTCATGGGCGTTGCACAGCTTTCGGGCTTGCGCTCCAAGGACCCCAATACTCAGGTAGGATGCTGTATTGTAAGCGATGACAACAAGATTTTATCCATGGGTTACAACGGACTTCCCAAGGGATGTTCCGATGAAGATTTCCCGTGGGAAAGAGACGGCGATATCCTTGATGAAACCAAGTACGCCTATGTTACTCACGCTGAACTTAACTCAATCTTGAATTACCGCGGTGGCTCCCTGGAAGGAGCGAGACTTTATGTTTCACTTTTCCCCTGCAATGAATGCGCTAAAGCTATTATTCAGGCCGGCATCCGCAAGGTAGTCTTTGACAGCGATAAATACGAAAATACACCGGCAAACCGTGCGGCAAAGAGAATGTTTGATGCAGCCGGTGTAAAGTATATCCCTTACAGCCGTACAGGCCGTGAAATCAAGATCATGATCTGATGAGGTACCGGATTTGAAAAAGTGGCGGAGAATACTTTCACTGCTTTTGTGTGTTGCCATCATGCAGACCGGATGGTACAGTGTCCCGATGCATAGCGCTGCCGGCAATGTCCAAGCGCTTCAGCAACAGATTGATCAGGCTCAGAAAGAAAAAGAAAAGCTTGAACAACAGCAACAGCAGAATGAAAATGAGCTGACCGGACTTAAGCAGGAAAAAAACACCCTGCAGGGAAAGCTCTATGAACTTAATACAACCCTTGAAGAAGTCGGTTACCATTTGGACGATCTTGAAGACCAGATCAACATTAAAGAAGTTGATATCGCCAATGCAGAGGCTGCACTTGAAGAAGCTATTTCTATCGAGGAACAGCAGTATCAAAGCATGGTGCTTCGCGTAAAGCAGACTTACGAGAGAAACGACACAAGCATCATAAATGCGATCCTTCATGCCGGAAGTCTTGCAAAGCTTCTTAATCTTGAAGAGTATTATCGAAAGATCGAAGAGTACGACCAGCAGAAGCTGAAGGAATTTAAAGAGAGCCGAGCTCTTATAGCCGAAGAAAAGAAAAGGCTTGAGGAAGAGTACATTGCTCTTGAAGAACTTCAGGCAGAAGCAGAAGCTGAGAGAAAACGTGTTGAAGAGATTGTTGCACAGACTCAGCAGTCCATCAATACCTACAGTAGCCAGATAGCAGCAACTGAGGCTCAGATTGAGGCGTATGAAGCTCAGATAAAAGAGAAGGAAAAGGATATGGAGTATCTGAAAAAACTTCTCGAAGAGGAAAGGGCAAAGTCGAGACTGGCTCAGAATTCTACCTGGAGAAACATTAGCGATGTATCATTTGCGGAAGGAGACAGAACCCTTCTTGCAAACCTTATTTATTGTGAAGCGGGCGGAGAACCTTACGAAGGACAGGTAGCCGTTGGTGCGGTTGTTATAAACCGTGTGCTCAGCAGCGTCTTTCCTGATTCCGTATCCGGAGTTATTTACTCCCCTAAGCAGTTCTCACCTGCGGGAAGCGGAAGACTGGCACTTGCCCTTGCTCAGAACAAAGCAACCGACAGCTGCTATCGAGCGGCGGACGAAGCAATGAGTGGCTATTCAAATGTCGGATCCTGCGTATATTTCAGAACCCCTATCGAGGGCCTTTCCGGAATATCCATTGGTGGACATATATTCTATTAACACATATAAAAAGCATAAGACGGTTATCATCGCGAGGATGGTAACCGTCTTTTTCTATTTATAATCCCTTATAATCAAGACAAGCCTGGAAACGATCGAATTTATCACGGGCGATGATGGAAAGCAGGTTATTGAGCTGCCTTAAGCAACTTATCATCTGTTCATCACTTATAAGCCCTTGCTCCTTGGCATCTGCCAGTTCATCAAGGTCGACAACTTTATAGCGACCGCTGGGGTAAATGATCACATCAGCCAAAAGATCCGTAACCGTAAGAGCCGTCTTATCTTCCGAAAAATCATACTGAACTACATCACAATACCAGTAAAGCAGCGAATTGTCGTTTCTGTAAAACTTGCTTATTTTAATACCTTCATTTAAGAAATAACAGGAAGTGCCGTGATCAAACTCTTCTTTCGGACGGATCGTGTGCCAGCTTGTGATAATATGTTCGTCAGTCTTTTCTACAATAACGTCTTTATCTAGGAGGATACATTCGGCGGGAATTATCCGTTTTCTGAAAATTTTAAGCTTTTCCATACTTTGACCTCCAATTTTATAAATTATAACATAGTGTCGCTTTTTTTATAGACTTTTTTTGAATTTTTAGTTATAATTATCGATATATTTTAATGCTTTATTTTTTGGTTGCTGGGGGAAAAATGCCTGACATATCTGGTAATAACGGAAAGAAAAGGAAGAAGAGAGAAGATAACAGCAGCATATACCGAAATTTAAGCCTTATCACACAATTTACTCTATACATGCTGGTGCCCATCGGAGGTCTTTCGACGGGCGGATATTTTCTTGACAAGTATTTTCACACTTCCTGGATTATCATAGTATGTTTTTTCGTCGGTGCTATTGCCGGCGGACAGGCTGTTTACCGGCTGGCGATGAAAATTGCAAATGAAAAGACAAAGGAACCCGAGCGAAATATTTTAAATCGCCCGGTCAGAAACTCTGTCTCTTCAGATAATGAAAAAGCAGGTATAAAAGGTCCTGAAACTGAAATAGAAAAGACTCCGGAGAAAGATAATGACAACCTTTCTTAAAAAACTAAACAGGACCATTCTTGAACTTTGGACGGGAATGGTGGTCTTTTCCGCGATCTGTGAGATCGTGCTTTGCATTTTCAGTAAAACCCTTTTGATACATTCCGCTTCTTTATGGATAGGAACAGTGCTTGCCCTTGCTTCCTCTATTCATATGTACAGAAGCCTGGACAGAGCCCTTGATTTTCCCGAGGCGCAAGCCAAAAAGAAGATAACCATTGCTTATATACTCAGATATACGGTTGTTGTAGCAGTCTTTGCGGTGATATGCATAACAAAGATCTTCAATCCGCTCCTTGCATTCTTGGGATATATGTCCCTCAAGGTGGGAGCACTGATACAGCCTTGGACACACAAAGTCTACAACAAGATATTTCATGAGGCCGATCCCGAGCCCATAACAGAGGAAGAATACAATGCCCTCAGAGAAGCAGAAAGTGAAGGCGGGGATGTTGATAATGTGCACTAATATAATTAAATATTTGACCTACTATAAAACAGGTAAGGAGGTGAAGCTATGAACTACTGCGTTTTGCTTGCCGATGACATCGATTTTATGGTGCATGGTATTTTCAAATATAATTTCTTCGGTTTAGGAGAAGTTTGGATTACCACCACCCATGTCTGCCTCTTGATTGTAATGCTTATACTTTTAGGCTTTGCAATCGCAGCGAACAGATGCATTGCCAAGGCAAAAGACGTGCCAAGCGGATTCCAGAATGTTGTGGAAACAATAGTGGAATTTCTCGATGGTATCGTTGATAAAACTATGGGCCGTGCAGCTCCAAAGTTTTACAACTACATCGGAACTATCTTCTTATTCATATTGTTTAGCAACATTTCAGGTCTATTGGGATTAAGACCACCGACAGCCGACTACGGAACGACGCTGGCCCTCGGCGTGATCACGTTTGTACTGATCCATGTTAATACCTGGACCCATAACAAGCCCATAGACATTTGGAAAGACAAATGTTCTCCCCTGCCGCCATGGCTCCCTATATGGCTGCCCATCAATATCATTTCAGATATTGCGGTACCTATCTCATTGAGCCTTCGTCTATTTGCGAACGTGCTCTCAGGAACCGTTATGATGGCCCTCATTTACGGACTATTAAAATGGATAGCGACAGGTTGGCCCGCTGCACTGCATGTGTACTTCGATCTGTTCTCAGGCGCGATACAGACATATGTATTCTGTATGCTGACCATGACATACATTTCGAATGCGCGAGGCGACAAGTAACTTAAACAATTGGTAAGCAGTTTTCATTCGGTGAAAGGATGCGCTGACTCCTTGACCCGAGCCACAAATCTTAAACAGCGCAGAAATGAGGAAAAAATGTTTGATCAGAATTTTATCTTAGGTTGCTCAGCAATCGGTGCGGGTCTGGCAGTTATTGCCGGTATCGGACCCGGTGTAGGACAGGGTATCGCTGCAGGACATGCAGCAGCAGCTGTAGGACGCAATCCCGGAGCTAAGGGTGATGTTACATCAACCATGCTTCTTGGACAGGCCGTAGCCGAGACCACAGGTCTTTATGGTCTACTCATTGCAATGCTCCTGTTATTCGTTAAGCCCCTCGTTGGATAATAAACGAGCCAATGCAGGACGCAAGGTTTAACTGAAAGGAGAAAACGAATGGTACTATTGGAAGGAGAATCAATGTCCAGATTGTTTGGTCTGGATCTTCAGCTTGGAGCTGACTTCTTTCTTTCTGTAATTGCTATCTTCGTTTTGTTTTTTGCATTCAGTCTTCTTTTGTTCAACCCGGTCCGTAAATTCATGAACAATCGTAAGCAGAAGATTCAGGATGAGATCGATGAAGCAAGCGGTGTTAAGGAATCTGCGGAAAAGCTTAAAGCCGAATATGAGAATAAGCTTAAGAACATAGATAAAGAAGCTGAAGAGATCCTGAGCAATGCTCGTAAGCGCGCCCTTGAAGGTGAGACAAGGACAATCAATGAAGCCAAGGAAGAGGCTCAGAGAATTCTTGCTCATGCGCGTAATGAGGCAGAACTTGAAAAGCAGAAGGCAATGGATGAAGTTAAGCGCGAGATGATCGTGATTGCTTCAATGATAGCAGAGAAGGTTGTATCCGAACAAATTGATACCACCGTACAGGACAAGTTGGTAGAAGACACGCTTAAGGAAATAGGTAAAAGCACATGGCAAAATTAGTTTCCAAGACCTACGGCGAAGCCCTATTTGAGCTTGCGCACGAGGAAAACAAAGCATCTGAGATGCTAGAGGAAATTCAATCTGTGCGAGAGATACTTAAATCCAATCCCGAGTTCTGTAAGCTTATGCTTCACCCGGGAATAGCGAAACAGGATAAGCTGAAGACAGTTGAAGAAGTGTTCAAGGGAAGGACCAGCGAAGAGATCACGGGCTTTCTCAGAGTCATAGTAGACAAAGAGAGATTCGGTGACATCGACGCGATATTCCAATACTTCATCGACAAAGAGAAAGAATCTGCGGGAATCGGCGTTGCATACGTCGTAACACCCAAGAGCCTTGATCTTGAAGGACAGAGCAAAGTTAAAAATAAACTTCTCGAGACAACGGATTACAAAACCATCGAGATGAATTATTCTGTAGATCCTTCACTCATAGGCGGAATGGTCATCCGAATCGGAGACCGCGTGGTGGATTCAAGTATCAAGAGCAGATTGAACGATTTAACAAAGGAATTATTAGAACTCCAGCTGGGGTAACCCGGTAGGAAGAAAGGTGCTATTAAGGCAATGAATTTAAAACCTGAAGAAATAAGTTCTGTCATCAAGGAACAGATTAAAAGATATGCATCGACCCTTGATGTAGCTGATGTAGGTACGGTCATTCAGGTGGCGGACGGTATTGCGCGTGTTCACGGTCTTGAGAATGCGATGCAGGGTGAGCTCCTCGAGTTCCCCGGCGACATCTACGGAATGGTCCTCAACCTTGAGGAAGACAACGTCGGTGTCGTTCTTCTCGGAAATTCCAGGAACATTAACGAAGGTGACCTCGTTAAGACTACCGGTCGAGTAGTTGAGGTACCCGTTGGTGATGCAATGCTCGGCAGAGTTGTTAATGCCCTTGGTCAGCCCATCGATGGCAAGGGACCCATCCAGACAACCAAATATCGTAAGATTGAGAGAGTTGCAAGCGGCGTTATTACACGTAAGAGCGTTGACACTCCTCTTCAGACCGGTATCAAAGCTATCGACTCCATGGTTCCCATCGGACGTGGACAGCGTGAGCTCATTATCGGTGACCGTCAGACAGGTAAGACCGCTATCGCTATCGATACGATCATCAACCAGAAGGGTCAGAATGTAAAATGTATTTATGTTGCAATCGGTCAGAAGGCTTCTACCGTTGCAAACATCGTTAAAACTCTGGAGGAGTTTGGCGCAATGGCATATACAACCGTTGTTGTATCGACAGCCAGCGACCTTGCACCCCTTCAGTACATCGCTCCTTACTCAGGATGTGCGATCGGTGAGGAATGGATGGAGAACGGACAGGACGTGCTAGTCATTTACGATGACCTAAGTAAGCACGCTACCGCATACCGTACACTCTCCTTGCTCCTCCGTCGTCCACCCGGACGTGAGGCATATCCCGGAGACGTATTCTATCTCCACTCAAGACTTCTTGAGCGTGCAGCTCGTATGAGCGACGAGTACGGCGGAGGTTCACTCACCGCACTTCCCATCATTGAGACCCAGGCAGGCGACGTATCAGCATACATCCCTACCAACGTTATCTCAATCACCGATGGTCAGATCTATCTTGAGACAGAGATGTTCAACTCCGGATTCCGTCCCGCTGTTAACGCAGGTCTTTCCGTATCCCGTGTAGGTGGTGCGGCACAGATCAAGGCTATGAAGAAGATCGCATCTCCCATTCGTACCGAGCTTGCTCAGTACAGAGAGCTTGCATCCTTCGCACAGTTCGGATCGGAACTTGATAATGATACCAAGGAAAAGCTTGCACAAGGTGAAAGGATCAAAGAGGTTCTTAAGCAACCTCAGTATTCACCTATGCCGGTACAGTACCAGGTAATCATTATTTACGCTGTTACCAGAAAATATCTGTTGGATGTTCCCGTTGAGGATATCATTCGCTTTGAGAAGGAATTCTTCGAGTTCTTGGATACCAAGTACCCCGATATTCCCAATACCATTGCTACCGACAAGGTTATCACCGACGAGCTCGAGGGTAGACTTAAGGATGCGATCGTACAGTTCAAGGGCGAATTCCTCAAAGCCTAGAACATTTAAAAAGAGGTAATTGACTATGGCATCAATGCGCGATATTAAACGCCGCAGGTCAAGTATTCAGGGAACTCAGCAGATCACCAAGGCCATGAAGCTGGTATCAACCGTTAAGCTTCAGAGAGCCAGGGCGGCAGCGGAAAAGTCCCAGTATTACTTTGACAGTATGTTCCGTACCGTGAACAGTATTCTTTCACGTGTGGGACATATCGAGCACAGATACCTGATCCCCGGGGAATCCCCGAGAAAGGCTGTGGTCGTAATAACCTCCAACAGAGGTTTGGCCGGCGGCTATAATTCCAATGTGGTGAAACTGATCACCAGAAATGATGCTTTCAGAAAAGAAGACCTTGACGTGTACACCATCGGTAACAAGGGCCGTGAGGCTTTTGCAAGATACGGATACACCATCAAGGAGGATCTCCCCGAGATAATCGAGGATCCTCTGTATTCCGAAGTAAATGCTCTTACCGCAAGACTCCTTTCCTCATTTGAAGCAGGAGAGATCGGAGAGATTTACCTGGCATACACCTTCTTTAAAAATACCGTGAGTCAGGAGCCCAGACTTATAAAGCTTTTGCCTGTTGAGGCAGAGGGTGAGGAAGACGAAGCTTCTGCGATAATGAACTTTGAACCCGAGGATGTGGATGCGATAGACATGATCATTCCCAAGTATATCAGCAGCCTGATATACGGCGGCTTGAAGGAGGCTATCGCTTCTGAGAACGGAGCCCGTATGCAGGCCATGGACAATGCGACCAGCAATGCGGAAGAGATGATCGATAAATTGTCGCTCCAGTACAACAGAGCCCGTCAGGGATCCATTACTCAGGAACTTACAGAAATTATCGCCGGTTCGGAAGCAATCGGATGACAGGCAGCCATTTTTCAAAGAATGGCATACAACCATATGGCAGCCGCTTAGGGCGGCAGAAATGAGGTTATAAATGGCAGAGAATAAAGGTAAAGTAACCCAGATCATCGGTGCGGTACTTGATATCCGTTTCGATGAAGGGAAGCTTCCTGAAATTAACGAAGCAATACGCATCCCGACCAAGGACGCTGCTGACCTCGTAGTTGAGGTTTCCCAGCACCTTGGTGACGATACGGTAAGATGTATCGCCATGGGACCTACCGACGGACTTGTTCGCGGTTGCGAGGCTATCGCTACCGGAGCACCTATTTCGGTACCCGTTGGTGAGAATACCCTTGGACGTATTTTCAACGTACTGGGACAGCCCATTGACAACAAGCCCGCTCCGGAAGGCGTGGAATATGAGCCTATCCACAGAGCAGCTCCTTCTTTCGAAGAGCAGTCCACCGAGGCTGAACTTCTTGAGACCGGTATCAAGGTCGTTGACCTTCTTTGCCCTTATCAGAAGGGTGGTAAGATCGGTCTGTTCGGAGGTGCAGGTGTAGGTAAAACAGTCCTTATTCAGGAGCTTATTCGTAACATCGCTACCGAGCATGGTGGATATTCGGTATTCACCGGTGTAGGAGAGCGTACCCGTGAAGGTAATGACCTTTACCATGAGATGAGCGAGTCAGGAGTTATTGACAAGACCACCATGGTATTCGGTCAGATGAACGAGCCCCCGGGAGCAAGAATGAGAGTTGGTCTTACCGGACTTACCATGGCAGAGTACTTCCGTGATAAGGGTGGTAAGGACGTACTCCTTTTCATCGATAACATTTTCCGTTTCACACAGGCAGGTTCTGAGGTATCGGCGCTCCTTGGCCGAGTTCCTTCGGCCGTAGGTTATCAGCCTACACTTCAGACAGAGATGGGTGCTCTTCAGGAGCGAATCACATCTACCAGAAACGGATCAATCACATCCGTACAGGCCGTATATGTACCTGCGGATGACCTTACCGACCCTGCGCCGGCAACTACCTTCGCTCACCTCGATGCGACAACCGTATTGTCACGTCAGATCGTTGAGCTTGGTATTTACCCCGCAGTAGATCCTCTTGAGTCTACATCAAGAATCCTCGATCCCAGAGTCGTAGGACAGGAGCATTACGAGACAGCCCGTGGAGTGCAGGAAATTCTTCAGCGCTACAAAGAACTCCAGGATATCATCGCCATCCTTGGTATGGACGAGCTTTCTGAAGAAGATAAGCTTGTTGTATCCAGAGCAAGAAAGGTACAGAGATTCCTTTCACAGCCTTTCTTCGTAGCAGAGCAGTTCACCGGACTTGTTGGTAAGTATGTTCCCATCCAGGAGACCATCCGCGGATTCAAGGAGATCCTTGAAGGTAAGCATGATGACATCCCCGAGAGCTACTTCATGAGTGTCGGAACCATCGACGATGTAGTGGAAAAGTACAAAGCGAATAACAACTAAGTTGTTTGCTTACATTAAAAGGAGCATCTATGGCTGACAATATGTTCGCACTCCGTATCATTACCCCGGAGAGAGTTTTCTACGAGGGAGAAGCGGAGATGGTAGAATTTAATACTACCGAGGGCGAGATCGGTGTTTATCCCGGTCATATTCCCCTTACGGTGATCGTGAAGCCCGGAATACTTCGTATCCACGAAAAAGAAGGCGAGAGGATAGCGGCTTTGCACGCAGGCTTTGCCGAGATCCTTCCCGACAAGATCTCTGTACTTGCAGAGATCGTCGAATGGCCCGATGAAATTGATGAGAAGCGAGCAACCGAGGCTTTGGAGCGTGCCAAAGACAGGCTCAAGAACAGATACGAAAACCTTGATGTTGCAAGGGCAGAAACAGCGCTTCAGAGAGCGATGGCACGTATTAATGTTTTAAAATAAAACAATCTATGATACAATCTAAGAGGCGTCCGCATAGGGCGCCTCTTTAAGGTTATATTAAATATGAAGATCAATTACACGAATTTGAAAAAGAATTCAATACGTATCGCTGTTCTTATTGCGGTGTTTATTGTGACCCTTGTTGGTGCGTCACATGTTTTGAATGCGGACAGGGATAATATCACCATGGACCTTAAGAGTGCGGAATTTCCCGTTATGAACATGGTCTGCAACGGTGTGGTATATAACGAAGTACATGGATATGTTAATCGTCAGTATGTAAGCGAAGCGTCCGAGAACATTTCGGTTCTTTCCGAGGACAGAAGCATTTCCTTTAGGATCGATACCTACGGTAACAGTATCGAAGGTATTTCCTATGAGCTTAGGACTACATCGGGAGAGCGTCTCATCGAAAACGGTGAAGTGACAGATTACAAGGGTAAGGGAAAGACTGTCAGCGGAAAAGTAACCTTTAAGGATCTTTTGGATAAGGATACTATCTATTCCCTTGAACTTAAAGTGACAACGGTTAATGAAAAGGAACTGTATTTCTATACCGATGTTATTTGGGGCGATGAGTTACGAGCCGATGAAAAGATTGCCTTTGTACAGGACTTTCACGACAGGCTTTTTGACAAGGAAAACGCAGCTGATATCAGGAAATATATAGAGACAAATTCCTCTCTTAACGATAACTCCAGCTTTGCCAGCGTTGACATTCACTCAAGCCTTGATCAGATAACCTATGGTGATCTTGCTCCCGTTCAGCTTGAGGAGCCAAGCATATCTCTTAAAGAGATCTCCGATCAGATGGCGGAGATAACTACCGACTACATTGTCTTTACGGGAAAAGATGATGACAAGGTTTACTATAGGTTAACGGAGTACTTCAGGATCAAGACCGGTAAGGAGAGAATGCTCCTTATCGATTACCAGAGATCCATGGAACAGCTTCCCAATGAGAAGAAGCTTTGCATCAACGACAAGATCGTTCTCGGTATTGCCGACAGGGGAGTTGATTATTCCACCAGCGAGGACGGAAATACCGTAGCATTTATTTCAGCGGGAAGACTTTATTCATACCAGTCAAAGGAAAATAAGCTTACCAGGATCTTTGCTTTTTCCGGAGACGACGAGTTCGATCCAAGAGCCATTTACAGTGCTCACGGTATAAAGATCCTTGATATCGACGAAAGCGGAACCATTAAATTTGCTGTTTACGGCTATATGAACAGCGGAAGACATGAAGGCGAAGTCGGTATCGAAGTTTACATGTTTGACGGTAAGCTTAACACCATAGAAGAGATCATTTATATCCCTTACGAGAGAACTCCCGGAATACTGTCAGCTGAACTTGATACTCTTTTATACCTTAACAGGGAAGAGCATCTTTTCCTTGCACTGGAGAACAAGGTATATTGTGTAGACCTTAAAAACAGAAGCTATAAAGTAAGAAATGATCTCGGCGGAGATGATACATTGGTTACTTCGAGTGACCACAGGATCCTTATAAGCCGCAGCTCATATGCCGATTCTACGCTGGCTGAGAGCATTACTCTTACAAATCTTAAATCGGAAAACGATAAGGTGATAAGTGTACCCGATGGTGATTCAATAAGATCCCTTGGATTCATCGGTGAAGATGTTATTTACGGCATTGCTCATATTTCGGATACAAGAGTTGAGAACTCCGGAAGACTTTTCTTCCCTATGTACAGGATCATAATCTGTGATGAGGAAGGAAATATCATCAAGAATTATGAGTATGAGGGAATTTATGTTGTAAGTGTGGATCTAAATGAAAATCAGCTTACCTTAAAACGCGTTTCCATTGATGATAACGGCAGGGTAAAAGAAGAAAAGCCGGATTATATAACTGCAGAAGACATGGGAAGCAGCGCAAATGTAACCGACGCCACAGCAGTAGTTGATATTTACAAAACTTATGTCCAACTTCAGCTTCCCAAGGAAGTAAACAGCTCATCGCTTAAGGTGGTCATTCCCAAGGAAGTTGTTTACGAGGGCGGCCGTGATCTTGAGATCGACATAGAGCCCAGCGACAGATATGTTGTTTATGATGCATACGGAGTTGCTGATATATTCAACCTTCCCACAAATGCCATTGAACTTGCAAATGTTAAAGCGGGTTGGGTGGAAGACCTTAGGGGAGACATTATTTGGAAGCGTACTCCAAGAAGCAGCAAAAATCAGATCATGGCCATCGAGGCCAGAAATACTGCTGAAGGGGAAACTTCTCTTGCTGCATGTCTTGATGCCCTTCTTACAAACGAAGGAGTTATCAGGAATCCCCAGTATCTGCTTGAAAACGGAGACTCCGTCCTTAAGATAATGAATGATAATCTTGAAGGATGTAAGACCTTGGATCTGGCAGAATGCGAACTTGACATGCTGTTATACTATGTTAATATTGAAACGCCGGTACTTGTCATGACAGGTGATGATGAAGCGCTTTTGATAGTAGGCTATAACGATACAAATTCTGTTATAGTAGCCTTTGATCCTTCAAAGGGAACCCTTGAAAAGATTTCCTACACCAAAGCTTCGGAACTGTTTGACGAGCACGGAAACAACTTTGTTACTTATATCAGATTGAAGTAGAAAAGATAATAGAATAAGAGATAATAGAATAAGAGGTAATCCGGTATGTCTAATAATGAAGAATATATGTTGGACTTTAAAAAAGGCGGAAAGATATATTTTGTTGGAATCGGTGGCATAAGCATGAGCGGACTTGCCATGATCCTTGCAAACGAAGGATTTAAGGTTTTTGGTTCCGACAGGGATAAGAGCCCTATCACCGAGAGCCTTGAAGAAAAAGGGATCACTGTTTATTACGGTCAGAAGGCCGAGAACATTACTCCCGACATTGACTGCGTAGTATTTACCGCAGCCATCAGTCATGATAATCCCGAATATAAGGCTGTTATGGAATATGGCCTTAATCATATTAACAGAGGTCAGCTTGTGGGCCAGATGATGAGAAATTATCATACAGCCATTGCTGTCAGCGGAACCCACGGCAAGACCACCACAACATCCATGATCAGTGAAGTCCTTATTGAGGCAGGACTTGATCCCACCATCAATAACGGTGGAGTATTAAAGTCCATGGGCGGTAATACAAGGATCGGCGGAAATGAGTACTTTGTAGCCGAGGCCTGTGAGTACACCAACAGCTTTTTGGATTTCTTCCCTACTGTGGGAGTCATCATGAATGTTGAGGAAGATCATCTTGACTTCTTTAAGGATCTTGCAGACATAAGGAATTCTTTCAGAAGATTCGCACATCTTCTTCCTGAAAACGGACTTCTTGTTATAAACGGTGAGATCGAAAACTATCACGAGATAACCGATTGTTTGAAGTGCAGATTCATCACCTTCAGTAAGAACGGAGTTGACTGTTACGGAAACAAGACGGACTACAGCGCTGAGGATATAAAATACAACCGCCTTGGATGCGCAAACTTTAATGTTGTAACCAATGGCACCAAGAGGGAAATGAATCTCAAGGTACCCGGAGAGCATAACGTTGTTGACTGCCTTGCTGCAATTGCAGTCAGCGATGCTCTCGGAATAGATGAAGAAAAGTCAAAAGCCGGACTTGAGAACTTTAGAGGAGCAGACAGAAGATTTGAATACAAGGGTGAGATGAACGGCTTTACCATCGTTGATGATTATGCTCATCATCCCACAGAGATCAAAGCAACTATGACCTCTGCGGCTCGTATCGAATACAACAAATTATATGTGGTCTTCCAGCCCCATACCTATACAAGGACCAAGACATTCTTTGATGAATTCGTCGAAGCACTTTCCGGTGCTGATGAGGTCATCATGCCTGATATTTATGCTGCCCGTGAGACCGATACTTTAGGTGTTAGTTCAAAGGGATTATGCGATGCATTAAACAAGATCGGAACGAAAGCACAGTATATTCCTGACTTTGAAAAAATTGCAAAATACCTTTTGGAAAATTGCACAAAGGGTGATCTGGTGATAACTATGGGAGCCGGCGAAGCCAATAAAATCGGTGATATGATGTTATCCGGTAAGGTTTAATCCACAATATCCACAGGTGAGAATGAGTTAGATATAACTCCTCATTTGTGGATATTTTTTTGGTTACTGTGGATATTATATTCAGAGTGAGTTTCGTATCAAAAACAGTAATATCCCGAAGTTCTTGTGTAGTGAAAAGCAGACAGTCACTTGTTTTCCACAATATCCACACCATCCACACGGTGTCCGATTTATTTCTCTCAAAAACCCCTTAGTCACTTTGTCCATTTTTCTTTTGGGATTTGTATGCTATACATATATAGGACGAATTTGGCAAACAAATCTTCAGTCACGTTACTTCTTTGGGGGGTTACTTCAATGTCCGGTTTTACGGTATATCAAGACAGCTACATCGGTGCAACAATAATCTCAAACCGATTTATTGATGAATATATGACAGAGGCAAATGATGCACAGCTTAAAGTGTATCTCTATCTTGTGCGCATGCTTAATGCGCATCTTGAGACAAGTCTCAGTGATATCGCAGACAGATTCAATCACACCGAAAAAGATGTTATCAGAGCGTTTAAATACTGGGAGAAAAAAGGTCTTCTTACTATAGAGAATGATGAGGCAGGAAACATTACCGGAATTCACCTTGTAAACCTTTGCAAGGGTGAGGTTACAGGCCCTACAGTTGAGTCTACTCACAAGAAGGTTAAGGAAAGTATTCCGGCTCCTGCCAAGAAGACAGAAGTTATAAAAGAAGAATATAAGGAAGAGGATCCTGCAGATCGGGTTGAAGAGGCAACTGAGGAAGAAGCGGAGAATGAAGGAAACATTATCAGTGCAATTCCCATCAAGCCCTCATACACTGCCAAGCAGCTTTCAAAATTCAGCGATGACGGCGGAAAACAGCTTATCTTCCTTGCGCAAATGTATTTCGGAAAGCCTGTTACCCAGAACGATATCCAGACTCTTTGCTACATCAGCGATGAGCTTGGCCTTTCCGATGACCTTGTAGATTACCTTCTTCAGTATTGTGCTGAGAAGGGCAAAAAGGATTTAAGATACGCAGAGAAAGTAGCCATTGGTTGGAAGGAAAACGGAGTTGAGACCGTTGACCAGGCAAGAAACAATACTACAAAATACGATAAACCTGTTTATGAGATCATGAATCGTCTTGGCAAGACCGGAACACCAACGGTTAAAGAGATGGAGTTCATCAATGAGTGGAGACTTAAGGACGGCTTCTCAGATGCAGTCATCATGGAAGCTTGTGACAGAGCTGTTCTTTCAACAGATAAGAACAGATTTAACTACGCTCACGGTATTCTTTCAAAATGGAAAGAGCAGAACGTTCGCTCTCTTGAAGATGTAAGAAGGATCGATGAAGAATTCAAAAGATCCGGTGCATCAACCAGCGCTTCTTTTGAGGGGGGCGCTCCTTTGAGAAATTCTTCTGCTGCTAAAAAGAACGGCGCAGGAAGCTTTGGCAATTATAAGCAGAGCGATATTGATTACGATGAACTGAGAAAAAAGGTATTTGCAAATTAACCAATGGTGAGGTAGCTGATTCATGGCTCTTACAAACGAACAGTATGATTCCATAATGCGTGAGTATGACGCGATCAGAAATCGAAACGCAAGGATCACGGAAGAAAAGCAGAAGAAGATATATGCTAAGTTCCCCGAACTTGCAGAATGGGAAAACAAAGCAGTTTCTCTTAAGATAAAAAAGGCTATGCTGCTTATGGAGGGGGCAAATCCTTCAAAACTTGAAGAACTTGAAGACGAGGCGACCATGCTTCTCGTTAACAGGGTCGCTCTCATTGAAAGTTCAGGTCTTTCGGAAGAAGACTTCGAGCCTGTTTATGATTGCAAGGATTGCAAGGACACAGGCTATGTCTATGATTCCGAAGGCAACAGGAAGAAGTGTCATTGCTTCAGGGAAAGAGAGATCGAGATCCTCTACAACCAGTCCGGTATCAGATCCCTTTTAAAGAAAGAAAATTTCTCCAAACTGACCTATGATTTTCACAGCGGCGAGGATCTTAACAAGCTTCGCACCGCTGTAGAGGTGTGTAAAAAATTCATTGTTAACTTTGATGAGGAGTACAGTAATCTTGTGCTCTGCGGAACCGTGGGAACAGGAAAGAGCTTCCTTTCCTGCTGCATCGCCCATGACCTTTTGGAGTCCTATCACTCGGTCATTTATTTAAGCTCCATAGCTCTTTTTGATATCCTTGCAAAAAAGCAGTTCAGCAGCGATTTTGAAGAGAGAGAAGAGAGCAATAAGAATCTGTATGAGTGCGACCTACTGATAATCGACGATCTTGGAACGGAACTTACCAACAGCTTCGTTGCTTCCGCACTTTTCGGGCTTATCAATGAAAGGCATTTGAGAAGGAAGTCCACCATAATTTCTACAAATCTGGATCTTCCCGATATTCGTGAAAAATATTCGGATCGCGTGCTTTCGAGGCTTACAGGCAGTTATACCTTCTTAAATTTAACAGGAAGAGACATGAGAACACTTGTCAAGTAGCCGCATTTTCGATATAATGTCCTGTGCATTAGTCATAATAATGGTATATGAGTGGACGGGATAGCATATAAACTTTTTATTTTTGTAAGTATTTACAGGAGATTTTAATCAAATGGCAAATCGTGAAGAAAAGAGAAACCTTGAAACTATTCCGGTAGGTTCACTCGGAATCATTGCGCTTAAGGGCTGCAAGGACCTTGGCGAAAAAGTTGACGCATATCTTGTAAAGTGGCGTGCTGAAAGAGAGAGTGAGCACAAAGGCTCTCTTGCATTCGCCGGATATCAGAGAGATTCATATCTTCTCGAGGCAAAGGTTCCCAGATTCGGATCAGGTGAAGCTAAAGGTCAGATCCTTGAATCTGTTCGTGGTACCGACCTCTTCCTTTTAGTAGATGTACTTAACTATTCCCAGACATATTCACTTTGCGGACATGAGAATCACATGTCTCCCGATGATCACTATCAGGATTTAAAGAGAATTATCGCAGCAGTCGGCGGTAAGGCAAGAAGAATTACCGTTATCATGCCTTTCCTTTATGAGAGCCGTCAGCACAAGAGAACCGCAAGAGAATCTCTTGACTGCGCTATCGCACTTCAGGAAATGGTTAAGATGGGCGTAGACAACATCATCACCTTTGATGCACACGACCCCAGAGTACAGAACGCAATTCCTCTTAACGGATTTGAAACCGTTCAGCCCGCATATCAGTTTATCAAGGGCCTTCTTAAGAACTACAAGGGACTTAACATTGATGCAGAGCATATGATGGTCATCAGCCCCGATGAAGGCGGAATGAAGAGAGCAATCTACATTGCCAACGTTCTTGGTCTTGATATGGGTATGTTCTATAAGAGACGTGACTACACCAGAGTTGTAGACGGAAGAAATCCCATCCTCGCTCATGAGTTCCTCGGAAGCGATGTTGAGGGAAAGGATATGATCATCATCGATGATATGATCTCCTCAGGAGAGAGCGTACTTGAAGTTGCAGCTGCTCTTAAGGCAAGAAAAGCTAACCGCATCTTCGTATTCTCAACTTTCGGTCTCTTCACCAGCGGACTTGATAAGTTTGATAAGGCATTTGAGGAAGGTGTTATCACCAGAGTCCTTACCACCAACCTTATTTATCAGACTCCCGAGCTTTTACAGAGAGAGTGGTACATCAACTGCGATATGAGTAAGTACATTGCTTACATCATTGACACTTTGAACCACGACTCATCAATCTCAGATCTTCTTAATCCCAATGAGAGAATCCAGAACATCGTTACAAGATATAAGAACGGTGAGCTCGGCTAAAGTTAACCAAAATAAAACGTATTTAGAATTGTCAACCAAGAATAGTAAACTTGGTTGACAATTTTTTATTGCAATGATAATATTTCAAAGGATTGATAACCTGATATGCGCATAAGGTTAACAATTTAAAACTATTTGGAAGTGAGATTTTAAAATGAGTACTAAAAATGCAGTAGTAAAAAATGAAAGAGATAATAAATTCAAGACGGTGGATCTTGCATATATAGCTGTTTGCGCTGCCCTTATGGCAGTTTGTTCCTGGATTTCGATCCCCACGGTGGTTCCCTTTACGCTTCAGACTTTTGCGGTATTTTTTTCACTTTATTTTCTTGGCGGAAAAAAAGGCACTATTTCGGTTGTGATCTATATTCTCCTCGGCGCTGTGGGCATCCCTGTATTTGCAGGATTCAAAGGTGGTATCGGAGCCCTTATGGGAACAACCGGTGGTTATATTGTAGGATTTGTATTCTCCGGACTTGTGTTTATGCTTTTTGAGGCTTTGTTTGGAAGAAAACTCTGGGCAGAGATCGTCGCTTTTGTTCTTGGACTCCTTGTCTGCTATGCTTTCGGAACAGCATGGTTTATGGTTGTCTACGTAAAGACCAAGGGCGCTGTATCTCTTATGACGGTTTTGGGCTGGTGTATATTCCCCTTTATCCTGCCTGATACCGCTAAACTAGTCCTTGCTTTTGCACTTGGAAAAACCTTGAGAAAAGTAATAAAGTGGTAACAGTTTGACATATAAACTTGTAATATTCTGTTCTGAAATGGGCATATTTTCGGATTTTATTAGGCATTATGGCGAAAAATTGTATAAATTAGATAGATTATTCACAAAAATTCAAAGGTTTTGTGTAAATTATTCCAAACATCCTCAAATGGTGCTATAATAACCTATGTATTTTATATGAGCTCTCGTGGGGCGAATTACTAATCGAACCTGCGGGCTGGAGGGTGTATGGTTAGAAAGGAAATGATCGCCATGCTTTTAGCTGGCGGACAGGGCAGCCGTCTCGGCGTTTTGACTTCTAAAATGGCAAAACCTGCAGTTGCTTTCGGCGGAAAATACCGTATCATCGATTTCCCGCTTTCTAGTTGTATTAATTCCGGCGTAGACACAGTCGGTGTCCTTACGCAGTATCAACCGCTTCGCCTTAATACCCATATCGGAATCGGAATTCCTTGGGACCTTGACCGAAATATCGGAGGCGTAAGCGTTCTTCCCCCTTACGAAAAAAGTGAGAACAGTGAATGGTATACCGGTACAGCCAATGCCATTTACCAGAACATCGAATATATGGAGAGCTTTAACCCGGAGTATGTCCTTATACTTTCCGGTGACCATATTTACAAGATGGACTACGAGGTAATGCTTGACTTCCACAAGGCAAACAAAGCCGATGTTACCATCGCGGTTATGCCCGTTCCCATGGAAGAGGCAAGCCGTTTCGGTATCATGATTGCGGATGAAAACAAGCGCATTACCGACTTCGAAGAGAAGCCTGCTCATCCCCGCAGCAACCTTGCAAGTATGGGTATTTATATCTTTACCTGGAAGACTCTTAAGGCTGCTTTCACAGCCCTTAAGGATCAGCCCAACCTTGACTTCGGTAAGCATGTAATTCCTTATTGCCACGAAAAAGGAAAACTTCTTTATGCTTACGAGTTCAACGGATATTGGAAGGATGTAGGAACATTAAGCTCATATTGGGAAGCCAATATGGAGCTTATCGATATCGTACCTGAGTTTAATCTTTACGAAGAGTACTGGAAGATTTACACTAAGTCAGAAATCCAGCCTCCTCAGTACTTCTCTAAGGAGAGTAAGGTTGACAAGAGCATCATCGGTGAAGGCTCCGAAATATACGGAGAAGTTTACAACTCAGTTATCGGATGCGGTGTAACCATTGGCAAGGGTTCGGTGGTTAGGGATTCCATCATTATGAACCAGACTCAGATTGGTGAGGGATGTGAACTCTACAAAGCAATTGTTGCAGAGGATACCACCATTGGAAACAATGTAAAGCTTGGTGTCGGTGAAGAAGCAGAAAACGATACTGCTCCTCATATTTATAATCACGGATTAGTCACTGTCGGAGAGCGGAGTATAATTCCTGACGGCGTTTCTGTCGGAAAGAATTCCGTTGTATTCGGCGAAACCACAGCGGCGGATTACCCGAACGGAAATCTTCCCAGCGGAAAAACATTGATTAAGGTAGGTGATTAAGAATGAGAGCAATCGGAATTATTTTAGCCGGTGGAAGCAATCACCGCATGGATGTTCTTTCACAGAAGAGAGCCGTATGCGCAATGCCTATTGCCGGAAGTTACAGAAGCATCGACTTTACATTAAGTAATATGTCCAACTCCCATATTCAGAAGGTTGCAGTACTTACACAGTACAATGCAGGAAGCCTTAATGAACACCTTAATTCATCAAAGTGGTGGGACTTCGGACGTAAGCAGGGCGGACTTTATGTACTTACTCCTGCAGTTACCGCTGAGAACAGCAACTGGTATCGCGGAACTGCAGATGCCATCTACCAGAACCTTAGCTTTTTAAAGAAGAGCCATGAGCCTTATGTCGTAATAGCCAATGGTGATTGCGTATATAAGATGGACTTCAATAAAGTTCTTGAGTACCATATAGACAAGAAAGCAGATATAACCGTTGTCTGCTCCGATATTCCCGAAGGTTCCGCAATCGAAAGATACGGTACCATCACCATGAATGAGGATAATCGAATCGAAGAATTCGAGGAGAAACCTCTTCAGGCAAAATCAAATATCGTATCCTGCGGCGTATATGTTATCAGAAGACGTCAGCTCATCGAGATGATCGAGAAGAGTGCACAGGAAGACAGATATGATTTTGTAAGAGACATTCTTATCAGATACAAGGATATCAAGAGGATCTACGGATATAAGACCACTGAGTACTGGAGAAATATTGCGGCAGTTGATGACTACTTCAACACCAACATGGATTTCCTAAAGAAAGAAGTAAGAGATTATTTCTTCCGCTCACACCCGGATATTTATTCAAAGGTTGACGATTTGCCGCCTGCGAAGTATAATCCCGGTGCAGACATCAGCAACAGCCTTGTATCCAGCGGATGCATCATAAACGGTGTAATTGAAGATTCGGTTATCTTCAAAAAGAGCTATATAGGCAACAATACGACCATCAAGAATTCAATCATTCTTAACGACGTATACATTGCAGATAACGTGACAATTGAAAACTGTATCATTGAGAGTCATAGCACGATCAAGGCAGGTTCCTACTACAAGGGCGACAATGGGGTAAAGATAGTCGTCGAGAGGAACGAGCGGTATACAATATAATTTTACTAACATCACTGACCGACCGAGCCTATTTTAGACGCGGTCGGTTTGCCAGTGTTAGGGGCAGAGCTTTCTTTGCCCTAATAAATAATATATAGGAGAGTAGCGCGAAATGGAAATTACGGATGTTAGAGTTCGCAAAACCACAAAAGAGGGTAAGATGAAAGCTATCGTTTCAATTACTCTTGAAGATGAGTTTGTTATTCACGACATCAAGGTGATTGAGGGCGAAAGAGGATTATTCATCGCTATGCCTAGCAAGAAGTCAGCAGACGGTGAGTACCGTGATATTGCACATCCGATCAATTCAGCAACGAGAGAAAAAATACAGAAGATAATCCTCGAAGCATATAACAATGCTGAGGATGAATAAGGCACCGGTTCGAAACTGAAAGAGTCGTAAATTACCCCACACGGGAACGTGGGAACGTACAATTGAATATGCAGATCAGAAAATGGCAAAGAGTCTGTGAGGGCGGAATTCTTTGCCATTTTTAGTTTTTTATTGTAAAATCTATTCTACGAGAAACGTATAGATAGAGGTTTATCATGTATATAATCGCAGGACTGGGTAACCCCGGTAAAGAATATGAAAACACAAGACATAATGCTGGCTTTATGGTCATCGACAAGATCGCTGACAAGGCCGGAATAAAGGTGTCCGAAAAGAAGCACAAGGCTCTTATCGGTAAAGGAACCTTTGCCGGAGAAAAGGTGGTTTTAGTAAAGCCCCAGACATATATGAATTTAAGCGGAGAGAGCATTCAGGAAGTTGTTGCTTATTATAAAGTCGATCCTTCAAATGAGCTTATCGTTATCTCCGATGATATAGATCTTGATGTTGGCCAGCTTCGCATTCGCCCTAAGGGAAGTGCCGGCGGACACAACGGTTTAAAGAACATCATCAAGATGCTTGGAAGCGAGAACTTCATCAGAGTCCGCATGGGCGTCGGAGCAAAAAGAGTGGGCGGCGACCTTGTTTCACATGTACTTGGAAGCATAGATAAAAAAGATATGGAAAGCTTTGATGAAACTTTGGATACCGCTGTAAGCGCCATTGAGACTATCATGGAAAGCGGCACCGAAACAGCCATGAACAAGTTTAACACAAAGAAAAAGTAACTTCTGTAGATATAGTTTTAAGAACAAAAATCAATGAAAGCATTATTTTCTCCCCTGGAAGATCTGTCGGATTTTCAGAGCATCAGGGATGTGATCAAGAGAAAAAAGAATAAAGGTATCATTTCTCTTACGGGCTGTGTTGATGCGCAGAAGCTGCATCTCATGCGAGCCCTTTCTTCGGATGCAAAGATTACTCTAATTGTGACCTATGACGATATTAAGGCGAGAGAACTCTATGAAGAATATTTGTTTTACGATCCTTCCACCTGCTATTTCCCGGCGAAGGATCTTATCTTTTTCCAGGCAGATATTCACGGTAATGAACTTACAAAAGAAAGAGTAAGTACTTTAAGGCGCCTTTATGAGGGTGGACCTGTAACCATTGTCACCACATATGCAGCTTTAATGAATCCCGTTGCGGTTCGTTCAAAAGAGGACTCAGTCATTGAACTACTCCCCGGAGACGAGATCAATGTAAAGAAACTCGCAAGAACTCTAGTTAATCTCGGATACGAAAAGATGCCACAGGTAGAAAGCCCGGGCCAGTTTTCAGTTCGCGGAGATATTGTAGATATCTTTGACCTTACCGAGGAGAACCCTTATCGAATTGAACTTTGGGGAGATACCATCGAATCCATAAGATCCTTTGATGTCCTTACCCAGCGTTCCATGGAAAAACTGGATGAGGTAAGTATCTATCCCGCCACAGAGTTTATCCTTTCAGAGGATGAACTTAGAGAAGGAATAGAGAGGATTCTGGCCGAAGGAGAAAAGCAGGAAAAGAAATTAAGGGATGCTTTCAAGACCGAGGAAGCTCACAGACTTTCAAAAATTATGGGCCAGCTTAAAGAGGAAGTCCTTGAGCTTGGCATGAAGGTTAATCTCGAAAGCTATATCAGGTATTTCTACGAAGACAACGAAAACGCTGAGCTTTTGTCTCTGACGGATTGGATCTCTGATATGACAGGTAAGGGCGCCTTTATTTTCCTTGAGGAGCCGGGGAGATTAAAAGAGCATGCGGAGGCGGTCTTCTTTGAGTTTACCGAGAGTTATAAACACAGACTGGAAATGGGATATTGTCTTCCCGGTCAGCTAAATCTCCTGTACAGCGGAGAGGAAATTGCAACTTCTATCGCGAAATGCAATGCTATTGCAATATCCACCTTAAGCCCATCATTGGGATATTTTGAGGCTGATTATAAGTACGATATCGGAGCAAGAAATATCGCTTCCTATAATGGAAGCTTTGAGGCTCTTTCAAGGGACCTTGAGGGATACAGAAAGAAAAAGTATTCTGTTCTTTTGCTTTCTCCTTCGCGAACAAGAGCAAAACGTCTTGCGGAAGAATTAAGGAATATGGATATTCCTGCGGTATATTCCGAGGAGCCTGAAAGAGAAATAACCGTTGGTGAAGTTCTTGTCTCTTATGGAAGGATCTCAAAGGGATTTGAATACCCGCTTATTAAGTTTGTAGTCCTTGCAGAGACTGATATCTTCGGTGCTGAGAGAAAGAAGAAGCGCAAAAGAAAAGTTAGTCTTCAGGGAACAAAGATCAGTTCTCTTGAGGATTTAAGGCCCGGAGATTATGTAGTTCACGAGATCTACGGACTGGGCATTTATAAAGGAATTGAAAAGGTTGAGTCAGACCATGTTGTAAGAGATTATATTCGCCTTGAATACAAGGACGGAGGAGTGCTTTATGTTCTTGCAACAGAGCTTGACGAGATCCAAAAATATGCTTCCGCCGATGCGGAGAAAGTTCCCAAGATCAATAAGCTTGGAACCAAGGAGTGGGAGCGCACCAAAGGAAAAGTTAAGCAGGCAGTTGAAGGCATTGCTCAGGAGCTTGTTGAACTGTATGCAAAGCGCCAGCAGACCGAAGGTTTTATGTACGGAAAGGACACCGTATGGCAGCAGGAATTTGAAGAGATGTTCCCTTACGAGGAGACGGATGATCAGAAGGCTGCCATTGCGGATACCAAGGCTGATATGGAAAGCCGCCGTATCATGGACAGACTTATCTGCGGTGACGTAGGTTTCGGAAAGACGGAGATCGCTATCCGTGCTGCCTTTAAAGCGGTACAGGAAAACAAACAGGTTGCATATCTTGTTCCCACAACCATTCTTGCACAGCAGCATTACAATACCTTTGTTCAGAGAATGAAGGACTTCCCGGTAAGGGTGGAACTCCTCAGCAGATTTAGGACCGCGTCTGAAATAAAGAAGGTGGTTGAGGACCTAAGAAAAGGTCAGGTAGATATTGTTATCGGAACCCACAGGCTTCTTTCCAAAGATGTTGTTTATAAGGATCTCGGGCTTCTTATCATCGATGAGGAACAGAGATTTGGAGTTACACATAAAGAGAAGATCAAGCAGCTCAGGGAGAATGTAGACGTTCTGACTTTGTCTGCGACCCCCATCCCTCGTACTCTTCACATGAGCCTTGTGGGAATAAGGGATATGAGCCTTTTGACCGAGGCTCCTAACGACAGATTACCCATCCAGACCTTCGTCTGCGAGCATAACGATGAGCTTGTAAGAGAAGCCATCACAAGGGAACTTTCCCGTGGTGGTCAGGTTTATTATGTATTTAACAGGGTTAAGCAGATTGCGGAGGCTGCGGCAAAAATTCAGGAGATGATCCCGGATGCAAATGTAGCTTATGCTCACGGTCAGATGAACGAACGTGAGCTTGAAGATATCATGTATGATTTCGTTAACGGCGATATCGATGTTCTTGTTTCTACAACTATCATTGAAACCGGAATGGATATATCAAATGTTAACACCCTTATCATCCAGGATTCCGACAGGTTTGGACTTTCTCAGCTTTATCAGTTAAGAGGAAGAGTGGGACGTTCAAACAGAGTGGCCTATGCTTTCTTAATGTATACCAAGGACAAGATCCTTACGGAAGTGGCAGAGAAGAGACTGGAAGCAATAAGAGAATTTACGGACCTTGGAAGCGGATTCAAGATCGCTATGAGGGACCTTGAGATCAGAGGTGCCGGTAACATTCTCGGCAAGACTCAGCACGGTCACATGGAAGCCGTTGGTTATGAGCTTTATTGCAAGATGCTGAATGAAGCTGTATCAAAGATGAAGGGAATCACCGTTGATGAATCCTTCAACACTGTTATTGGCATCAATGTTAATGCGTATATTCCCCGGGAGTACATTTTCAATGAAGAACAGAAGCTTGATATGTACAAGCGTATTGCGGGAATAGAAACGGAAAAAGAGCTTAATGAAATTAGGGATGAACTTATCGACAGATTTGGTAGCGTCCCCGCTCCGGCAGAGAATCTTCTTCGCATTTCACTTATGCGGGCAGACGCTCACAAGCTGTATATTACCGAAGTAAGAAACGCAGACGGTATCATCAGCTTTATCTTTAAACCGGATGCAAAGCTTAATGCGGCAAAGGTGCCGGACGTAATGCTTAAGGTTGGTAAGAATCTTAAGTTTAATCATTACGGAAAGCCGGCATTCCAGTACAGCTATGAGAGGGAGACTCTTGTAGAAAAAGAAGAGGCCCAGCTGCTTGATCTCACAGAGGGCCTTTTGAAAGAAATGTCAATTATGCTTATGGAATGATTTATTTAACCGAAGGTTACTCATTTATTTCTTCTTCGGAAAAATCTATGAGCTCCGGTTCGGGGATGGGAAGGTAATTCCTTGCGGTCCATACCACAAGTCTTGCCAGCTCGTCCGCGTTCTCGGGAGTTTCTCCCGTAACGGGAATATAAAGATCATTAGCGGTGTTTTCTTCAGACGGAATATATTCCGGTATGGAGGAGGCGCCGCCGTTTTTGTATACGGATTTCCCGTAGGTCAGCATGGTCTGGGAAACATTGTTTCTTGTTATGATATCCTCGGCACCAAGTTCAATACATACGATGGTGTGAATTCCGTTACCTCCGTTAACCTCTACTGCACTGACAAGACAGCAGCCCGCTTTGTTGGTGGTTCCGGTTTTTAATCCGACGCATCCGGGAATATTGTAGAGCATGGGATTTGTGTTATAAACATTCCTGTTAAAGGAAGGAAGTGTCTTACCTGTGGTGGAAGTAATCTCAGTTACCTGGGGGTAAACGGAGAGAAGATAGCAGACCAGTTTAAACATGTCATTGGCTGTGATCTGATTCTGTACTTTTCCTTCAAATACTTCTTCCGTATATACGGGAAGGCCGTTACAGGTAAAGAATTTTGTTCCGTCAGATAATCCGATGGCAGCAGCCTTATTATTCATTCTTTTTACGAAGGCTTCCTCAGAACCGGCAACGTATTCTGCCAAAGCAAGAGTACATTCATTGTTGGAAGGAAGGAGCATCGCATAGATGAGCTCCCAAACCTTTACCTGGGTTCCTTCTTTAATGTAGAAGGATTTGTCGATGGAATGGGAAAGCTTTTGAACATTCTCTGAAGTGGTCACTGTATCCTCAAGTGTGATCTCTCCGCTTGATACTGCATCCATGGCTACAATGTAACTCATGAGTTTTGTGGTGCTGGCCATGGGAACGGAAGCATCGCCGCGGTAGGAATAATAAATCTCACCATTGGTTGCATCGCCCACCAGAACCGAATTGGTGGCAAGGAAATATCCTGTGTCCTCCATGGCGCGGGGATCTATATTCAACGGTGATGAAGTATCAATGCAAAGAACCTTTCCGCTGTAGTACATGTTCACGTTAAGGATAAGGGCAAGATCGGAGAGATACATGAAGCAGTCATAAACATCAAGTTCTTCATCTTTGTAGATAAAGGTGTAGTAATGCTTTGTACTGCCGTTTAGATTAAAGTAGTTTCTCTTTCTGACATATTCTTCGGAGGAAGGATCTCTTGTGAGCACAGAGAATTTCGTTCCTTCACCGCCAACGGGATTATAGTCTGCACCGGTAGTAAATCTAATTCCGTCTTTTTCAATGAGCACATCAAACTTTGCACCTGTTCCCGCAAGGGCAGTAGCCATATCTCTTAAGGAAACGTAGGCGTTGTTGTCGTAGTACATGTCGATGTATTTGACATTAAAATTTGAACCGTCCACGTTGACGGTCAAATTGCGCTGGTATTCGTAATCGTAATCATCTGCAAATGCAGGAAGGACGGAGCCGAATAAAAGAAGAACACATAATATAAGAGAGCAGTATCTTTTTATACGGAGCATTTCAAGACCTCGGAATTATTTTTTAGTATAAACGGCAGGGTAATCATAGAGCATCTTTAAATCGGTGCTTTCATCACCCATGGGAGCGGCAAGTCCTTTTCCAAAGGAAGCATCGGAGAGGCCGGAGAAAACAAGGAACTCATCCTTGGTAAAGTAAGTTTCGCAGATGCTCTTTCCGCCGGAGGATCGCTGCATTGAAGAATCCTTTGCTTCGTAGGTTCCGCTCAAATTGTACATTTCTTTTAAGGAATCCACTGTGGGAAGAAGTTCGGGGCCCTTCTTTTCAAGATATTCGGAAGCACTCATCTCAAGAGCTTCTTCTATAAGTTCATCCACTGATTTCTCAACGCTGCCCTTTTCGATTCCGGCGTTTTCCATTCTTATTTCAAGAAAACTGATAAGACCTGATAGCGCCAGCTCATTGGCAGCAGTCTTTGCCTCGGCAAAACTTGCTTCATCTATCTTCTCTACAAATTTACCGTCTTTTGTAAAAGTAAGGTCAACCTTTACAACGACCTTTGTATTGTCGTAAACAACATTTGCAGAAGTTGTGGGGTCGTTAAACCATTCGTTCATTTCTTCCATGACATATCCGCGAAGATCGATCTCACGGCTCCATGTCCCTAAGTAACTTCTGTCTTTAAAGAAAAAGTATTTGTAGGCTAGAAGTCCGCCGCCTGTAAGAATTATAAGAAGTAAGAAAATAACCATAAAGGTCAGAAACTTATTGGCTTTCATAGTCCCTCCCCGAAATAATCTCTGATCCGTAATTAACGGAAACCCCTTATAAGGGAAATCAAAACAATTCTCCAAATCATCGTATCACAAAACAATCCGTAAATCAAAACTATTGCGCTTTAAGGCAGTACTGTAATTACACTGCTATATTGGTGAAAATATACAAAAAAGGAAACGGATTTTGTGAAATTGGTTTCTTGAAGGGAAACTATGGACAATATATAATGGAAACTGTAATAAGACAAATTGGTTTCCTATGTTTTTTTTAATATATAGAAAGGCAGATGAAATGGCAGTAAGAAGTAAGCAGCAGGAGCACATTCTGGAAGGCACTATCAGAGTCTTTAACAAAAAGGGTCTTAAGTTCACCATGGATGACCTGGCACATGAACTTGGTATGAGTAAGAAGACCATTTACGTGTCTTACAAAGAGAAGAAGGGCCTCTTCTTTGATATGGTTGATTATCTCTTCGACAATATCGCAGGAAAGAAGAAGGAAGTCCTTGAGGACAAGTCCCTTGATACTATAGAAAAGATCAAGCGTATCCTTGGGGTTATGCCCGAGAGCTACAGCGAGATCGATTTCAGACAGCTTTACTCTTTGAGAGAGAAGTATCCCGAGATTTACAAGAAAGTTGAAGAAAGACTTGAGACCGGTTGGGACGAGATAATCGTTCTTATCGAGCAGGGAATCAAGGAAGGTGTTGTAAGAGACATTCCCGTATTCCTTGTAAAGACAATGCTCGAGGCATCTTTGGAGCAGTTCTTCGCAAGAGACGTTCTTGTTCAGAACAAGATCTCATACAATGAAGCTCTTGAAAATGTAGTAGAAATCATCGTAGACGGTATCGCTGCGAGGTAAGAAAGGAGAAGCCTGTGGACAGATCAAAAACCATATTCGGAAACGAAATGACATCAGGTGTTTACAACAAGGCGGTTCGCTCTAAAAAGAAATTTGCTAAAAAATACGGAGATGACAGCAATGTCAGCTACCCCGTAAAGATCGAGAAGAATAAATATATCGGTGACAGCCTCGGAGTCAACAATGTGCTTGTGGGTGACCTTAAGCAGAACGCACATTATGTAGAGGAGGACAACCTTCCTGCTCTTGAGTGGGATACCGAGAAGGGCATCATCGTCGGAAATATCCGTATGGGATTCGGCCATTATCGTATTTCTATGGCTATCGCATCAGCTGCAAAGCACCTTGGATATACTCCTTACTGGATGGACCTTAATTCATATAAAGAAACAACCTGTACAAAGGTTATCGGAGCACAGAACGAATTGTACTCTCTGGGTTCAAGACTTTCAAAGAACCCTATCTTCAACAAGTTCGTATGGGAGCCTGTAAACTATGAAGGCTTCAGAGCTCTTTCATATAACGCGGCAGATCAGAAGAACGCAGAACTCATGGCTCCTGTTTATGCAAATGTTCCCAAGGATATCCCTGTTGTAGGAACTCACGTATGGCCCGCGCAGGCTGCTCTTCATGCAGGAATGAAGTATGTTGTCAATGCAATTCCCGACAACTGGCCCATGGCTCTTCACTTTGCAGAGGGCGCAGTTCACACTATTCAGTGCCGTAACGCATATCAAGGTTACAAGATCTTAAACGGCATGATGAAGAAAAAGGTCTGCAAGCCCATGCCCGAAGGAAGCCTTGTTTATACAGGCCACTATATCGACCATGAACTTGTAGTAAATATCGAAAGGGATTGTGAGGCAAGGATCAAGCGTCAGCAGAACGGTAAGCCCATGAGATTCCTGTTAACCATCGGTGGTGCAGGAGCTCAGAAGGAGATCTTTGCAGCGATCATTAAATATCTTCTTCCTTTCATTAAGGAGAAGAAGGTAGCTCTCTATGTAAACGTTGGTGATTACCGTAACGTTTGGGACGATCTTCTTAATGAGATCCCCGGCATGAGAGAATGCGCAACAGAACACATGGACAATTGGGGAGACACCGAAAAGTTTGCAGAAGATGCTCTTACCGAAGAATTTGAAGTAACCGGTATTCACGGTTTCTGGCATAAGAACATCTTTGAAGCGGTTTACGCTACAAACCTTTTGATGAGAAGCTGTGATGTTCTTGTAACAAAGCCCAGCGAACTTGCATTTTATCCTGTACCCAAGCTCTTTATCAGACGTGTCGGAAAACACGAGATGTGGGGAGCTATCCACTCCGCAGAAATGGGAGACGGAACCCTTGAGTGCAGAGATATTCCCCACACTATCCAGATGGTTGAAGAGTTCATGACAAGCCCTTCACTTCTTAAGGATATGTGTGATGCAATAGTTGAGAATAAAAAAGTCGGACTCTATGACGGGGCATATAAAGTAGTAGAGCTCGCAATGGGACTTAAGTCCAAGGAGGTATAAAATGGAACAGGGTAAGAGAAAATTATCCGGAAAAGAAAAATTTGCTTATGGTATCGGAGCTGTCGGAAAAGACATGGTTTACATGCTCTCCGCAAGCTACATCCTTTACTATTATCAGGATATCATGGGCGTTGCAGCGTGGATCATGGGAATCATCCTTTTGATCGCCAGAGTATTTGATGCATTTAACGATCCCCTTATGGGCGTGCTCGTAGCTAAGACAAAGACCAAGTGGGGAAAATTCAGACCCTGGCTCTTTATCGGTACACTTACCAATGCTGTAGTACTCTTCCTTATGTTTGCAGCACCTCCTACTCTTACAGGCAGCGGACTTGTTGCTTATGCAGCAATCTTTTACATCCTTTGGGGCGTAACCTACACCATGATGGACATCCCTTACTGGTCAATGGTTCCCGCATTTACAGATGGTGGTAAAGAGCGTGAGAACATGTCAGCTCTCGGACGTACCTGTGCAGGTGTCGGTTCCGCGATCGTAACCGTTGTCACTGTACTTACCGTTTCTGCTCTTGGTAATCTTGCAGTTGGTAAGAGCGCAGACAATCGTACTCTTAATCTTACCGAAGCTACCGCTTATGTTGTTGAGATGGATGAGACAGGTGCAGCTACCGGTAATGTAAAGACTCTTACCGGAGATGTAGCGCTTAATATTACCGCAGACAAGTCAGAGTTTGAAAATGCTTTTTCATACAGCGCAAACAATAACGGAAGCAACGTAAATTATACCGTAACCGTTGGTTCACTCAGCTTCGCGAATCAGGGTGACGACGTTGTAAGTTTAAACGGACTTGATGTGGCATCAGACGGAGAGTCTTCAGAGGCTGTTGTTGCAGTATATGTTAATGAAGAGCAGTTCGCTTCAATAAACGAGAGCGATTCAATCTCAGCAGACCTTTCTTCTAAGAAGCAGGTTGAGAGAGAAGGTTTCAAGTGGTTTTCACTTATCGTAGCTGTTCTCTTCTTTGTATTTATCCTTATCACCTGTCTCTTCATCAAGGAGAAGTCAACCGTTGATGTTCAGACCGCTAAAGTCGGTGATATGTTCAAGGCACTTCTTCAGAACGATCAGGCAATGGCAATGGTTATTACCATCGTACTTGTAAACTCTGCTACTTATATTACTTCTAACCTCCTTATCTACTTCTTTAAGTATGATCTCGGCGGATCAAATTGGCAGGGAGATTACACCACATTCAATACATTTGCAGGAGCTTGCCAGATTCTTGCTATGATGGCATTCTTCCCTCTTCTTCGTAAGTTCTTTAACACTATGAAGATCTTCTATATCTGCATTTTCTCAGCAATCGGCGGATATGTAGTTCTTCTTGTTATGGCGCTTACAGGAACAAGCACCGTTTATCCTTTCCTTGTTCCCGGATTCTTCATCATGTCTGCAGTGGGAATGCTCAACGTTATCGTTACCGTATTTCTTGCAAATACTGTAGACTACGGTGAGCTTAAGAACAACAGAAGAGACGAGTCAGTCATCTTCTCAATGCAGACTTTCGTTGTTAAGCTTGCATCAGGTATTGCAGCACTTGTTGCTTCAATCTGCCTTTCAATCTTCAATATCAGTAGTTCAGACAGCACTTACAAGGCTCTTGACGGAAGCATCGCAGCAGGTCTTAAGGGTAAGATCTCAGATATCGTAGCAAACGGAGCTACCGTTGTATCAAACAATTCAGTTATTGGTCTTCGTTTTGTAATGACTGTACTTCCTGTATTCGTACTTGTTATTGCATTCATTATCTTTAAGGCAAGATATATTCTTACCGATGAGAAGATTGAAGAAATTTCTAAAGAACTTAAAGCAAAGAGAGCATAATATATTTCTTAGAGAAGGATAATATATATGATTAGAGTTTCAGAGAATAAGGGTTTTATCCTGGAGACAAAGAATACTTCATACCTCTTCAGCGTGTTGCCGACGGGTCAGCTCGAGCACCTGTACTATGGAAGAAGGTTGACGATTCCTGAGGGTGCGGAAGAGGGATGTATTGATGCGCTTACTGAGAAGCATGCATTCTATCCCGGAAACACCATTGGTTATGATCAGGAGCATCTTCAGTATTCACTTGAAGATATGCGTCTAGAGATGTCTTCATATGGTAAGGGCGATATCAGGGATCCTTTCGTCTGCATTACACATGCGGACGGAAGCAGAACCTCAGACTTCCTTTATGATTCATATGAGATAAAGAACGCTACTCTTTCTTTGAAGGATATGCCTTCTTCATATGACGAAACCGGAAAGGCTCAGAGCCTTACCGTTGTTCTCAAGGATAAATCTTATGATCTTACTCTGAAACTTAATTATGTTGTATACGAAGACTGTGATGTGATAACAAGAAACGCTGTTTTGGAAAATACAAGCAGCGAAAAGATCGGCGTTGAGAGGCTTATGAGTATGTCTCTGGATCTTGACCGTGTGGGATATGTATATACTTCATTTCATGGCGCATGGGCAAGAGAAATGCAACGCGATGATGTTCTTGTGACTGCAGGAAAGCATATCGGCTCTTCAATTACGGGGACAAGTTCCAACAGATGCAATCCTTTCTTTATGGTGCATCCTTTGGAAACAAGTGAAGATGCCGGTGAAGTTTATGGATTTAACCTTGTATACAGCGGAAATCATTATGAGTGCGTTGAGGCAAGTTCATTCGGAAAGACAAGGATAGTAAACGGTATCAATCCCGAAGGATTCTGCTTTGTACTTGCTGCAGGTGAGAAATTTGAATCTCCCGAAGCTGTAATGACCTACAGCAATAAGGGCTTTAACGATATGAGCCACCACATGCATGATTTTGTCAGAGAGCATATCGTGCACGGAGAGTGGAAGAAAAAGACAAGACCCGTTCTCTTAAACAGCTGGGAAGCAGCATACTTTGATATTAACGAGGGTAAACTTACTAAGCTTGCGAAGGCAGGTAAAGAAGTCGGTATCGAACTTCTTGTTATGGATGACGGCTGGTTCGGCGAAAGAGATAACGACAGCTGTTCTCTTGGAGACTGGGACGTTAATACAAAGAAACTTCCTCACGGTCTTAAGGGCTTGGCGGACAAGATCAACGGCGTGGGTCTTGATTTTGGTATCTGGGTTGAGCCTGAGATGATCTGTGTAAAGAGTAAGCTTTATGAAGCTCATCCCGACTGGGCTGTAAATATACCGGGGAAGCCTCATTCCGAAGGACGTAACCAACGGATACTTGATTATTCAAATCCCGAAGTTGTTGACTATATCATCGAAAAAATGTCGGAGGTTTTCTCATCTGCAAATATCGCATACGTTAAATGGGATATGAACAGGATCTTCTCCGATTATTTCTCACAGTATTTAACTGCTGAGCATCAGGGTGAACTTGCCCACAGATATGTTTGCGGATTATACCGCACTATGAAGGCGCTTACGGAGAAGTTCCCTCACATTTTGTTTGAGGGCTGCAGCGCAGGAGGAAACAGATTCGATCTCGGTATCCTCAGCTACTTCCCTCAGATCTGGGCCAGCGACGATACTGATGCAATGTGCAGGCTTTCAATCCAGACCGGATACAGCTACGGATATCCTATGTCCACTGTTACCGCACATGTTTCCGATTGTCCCAACCACCAGACACTTCGTACCACACCTCTTGAGACAAGATTTAATGTGGCTTCTTTCGGAGTACTTGGATATGAGTGCAATCTCTGTGACATGAAGAAGGAAGAAGTAGCTGCGATCAAAGCACAGATCGAGCTTTATAAAGAGTGGAGAGAAGTTCTTCAGTGGGGCGACTTCTATAGAGGAAAAGGAAGTGCACAGATGCCAATGGTTACCGCATCAACAAGCGGTTCTGCTGCTGTTCCTTTCAGCAATGATAACTTTACCGAGTGGACCTGTGTTTCAAAGGATAAGGAAAAAGCAGTTGGAATGGTAATGCAGAGACTTGTTGTTCCCAACGCTCCTTTCCATTGCTACCATGCAAAGGGTCTTAAAGAGGATGCTCTTTATAATCTTTATAACAGAGTCCTTAAAGTCGATATCAGAGAGTTCGGTGATCTTATCAATACCGCAACTCCCATCCATGTTAAGAAAGATGGTCTCCTTATCGACATCATTGCCAAGTTCGTAAAGATGGATGGCGAGAGCGAGAACGTTACAGCTTCCGGCGACACTCTTATGAGTGGAGGCATGCACTTAAAGCAGGCTTTCGGCGCAACGGGTTATAACGGAGAAGTCCGCCACTTCCAGGACTTCGGCTCAAGACTCTACTTTATGGAAAAGAAATAGAATAGATTCAGGAATTTAAAGAGCTGTGCCCTTAAAAGCACGGCTCTTTTTTTGAAAAAGGTGTAAGGTTTGGCTAAAATATCGGGTAGTGGATGTGGTATTATATTATCGATAGTATTCGATTACCGAAAGGCAGGGTGGAGTTATGAAAAATAGTAGTAAGAATGTTGAAAAGAAAAGTATATTATTGCTTTTTCCGGGAATTATACTTATTCAGATAATACTATCTGTACTTGTGGGACTATTATTTAGAGTTTCGATGAAAGATACAGCTTTTCTAGATGTATGTCATACATTGATGGGAGCATCTTTGAGTGTAGTATTCTTGGGAATATCTATGCTCAATATGCTGACAGACAATCGTGAAAAGATATATTGGGTCAATGATTCTGAAAGACTGATGAAGAAGAGACCTGACTTTATATTTTTGTGTCGTATAGGGTATGTTTTCCTTGGGTTACAGCTAATTTCATATTTAGGTGTTGTAAAGTTTAATTTACTTTCATTTTATGTAGCATTCGCAATGTTTTTTGTTGATGGCCTTGTATCTGTCATTTGGGTTTTCCATATATCCACAGAGGCTTTTTCAAATAGAAAAAAGATAATGAGGAAAATGGAAAAAGAATATGAAACTGAATCGGTAGATAAGAAGTATGAATATTATGTTAGAACAATTGCAAATTTTGCAGATGCTCTTAAGAACGGTGATACCGATTGTGCAGTGGATGATTTAAGATTTCTGATAGACTGCGCTTTGCAGAAAGATGAAAAGATAGATAAACGAAAAAAAGAATTTTTTAAGGTGCTGAAAAATGTGAATGAATCGGATCAACTACTCTTTGAGCCTATTTTTGAAAGAGTTATATTCGAAAAAAAAGATGAAGTATACCGCCTTGCGGTAGAGATGCTTGGTAGCAAGGAAAAAATATGGCTCGGGGATAAAGTGGCCGATCTTTTACTGGATGATTTAGAATGTCAGTTGGATAAATGCGATATTAAGTATAGAGAAATAAAATCATCTGAATGTAAAGCAGAAAAGAAGCTGAATAATTGCGGAGAAATAGATGATTATGTAGCTTTATATGACAAGTTGGATTGCGAAGCGGAGATTATATATAACAATGAAAAAATGGGTTCGTCGGGCTATAGTTTTACTGATTATTTCTTCAAACTAAAAGATTTGTTCATATGTTCACATAGGGTTGATTATGCAAAGAAACTGATTAATATTTTGCAAAATTCGAGGATGCCGATTTTCAGATATGAAAATCCCGAAGAAGAAAATGGCAAAACTGTTATGGATTATAGGGAATACTCGAAATTGACATTATGCATCTATGATGAGTATGGAAAGTATTATGATTATTCGATTTTAAGCGATAATGAGAAGGCGGAATTATTTTCCATACTGTTTCCAATTGTAAAAGAATATTGGTCTTTCTTTGAAAACAAAGATATTCCCGATTATTTCAAGAAGTCACTGCAAGGGAAAATAAGAGAAGAATTAAATAGGTTTGAAGAAGAGTATGAAAATTATGAGGATAGGGAGCAAGACCCTGATTATGAAGGACAGTGTGAGAAGAAGAAAGATAAATGTCTAAAAGACATAAAGAGAGCATTGAATATTTTATTTAAATCTTCTGAAGAATCTGAGTATGAGGATATTGTTGAGGATTACTCTTATCTCATAGTAAAATCCGGATATATGGGTGAGAAAGTAGGAAAACTTTTAACAGATATGAGAGGATATAGGTCATCGTATGAATTTCCTGAAATGATGAACATGTGGGGAAAAAGGAAATCCAAAGATGAGAAGATTAATGAATGGCTTGTGAATTATGCAGAAAGCCAAAAGAATCACTATTATGAACTTTTGAAAAAAAGAGCAGAAAACACAACCCAATAGAATAATACGAAACTACTGTCGACGATGTGATTATTATCCTTATAAATACAGACCGGTGGATTTTTCTATGCTTTAAGGGATTCATTTAATATGAAATGAGATAATAGTGTTACACAAGCGGCAAGTGAAATCATCTTGCCGCTTTTTTTTAACTTCTTGTTGCTGATTTTTTACCTCTTACGTAAAAACCATTTCTTTTGGATAACCATTGTGTATAATGAAATCATCGAGGAGGGCATATATAAAAGACACATGGTAAAAGACGCATAGCAAAGGACTAAAGACATACGGAGGGTAAATATGCTGACAGACATTTTTGAAAAAGAAAAAGCACTGTTTGAAGACGGTGCCCAGACTGTGCTCAGAGCGCAGGAAAATCGTAACAGAGTAGTTGGCATCTTGAAAGGGAACATCATTGCGAATTCAAGAAGCGAATCAAGAGGCATTAGCGCAAGGGTCGGAAAGGATGGACTGTTTGGATTTGCATCTATAGCAGACTACAGTGAAGATGCTGCAAAGAAAGTTCTTAAAGCGGCATCCGACAATGCAAAGCTTTTAGCTCGCCACACAGGAAATAAAGGAATTGTCCTTCCGCCTTCTTACGGAACGGGAATTGTTCCCATCAATAGAGATATTGTTGATGTTGAGCAAAAGAGAATCATCGATGCATGCCGAAAGATTGATGATCATATAGCTGAGAAATATCCGGATCTGGAAAGCCGTACGGTTTACTACACCGAAGATTCTCAAGACAGGATCGTTTATTCTTCCGATGCTTACGACGGACATCTTGTTACTCCCAGATGCTATATCTACGTATACATGAACTCAAAGACAAAAGACGGAACCCCCGTGGAACTATTCAAGGCTCTTGGCGGTTTTGGAAGCTTTGAAGATAATTTCTCTGACGTAGAAAAGTATTATCCCGAGCTTGATAAGTTGTATAAAAGAGTTAAGGACAAGACCGAGGGCGTTTATGCCGAAGCAGGATACAAAACAGTTGTGCTCGGCGGCATGATGGGCGGTATGCTTGCTCATGAAGCGGTAGGACATACAGTAGAGGCCGACCTTGTTATGGGAGGAAGCGTAGCAGGTCCTTGCCTTGGAAAAAGAGTAGCATCGGATCTTGTAAACTTAGTTGACTTTGCTCATACCTATAACGGCGGACTTGCTCCCCTTCCCGTTTATCTTGATGATGAAGGAATCAAGGCCGAGGATGTGGTCCTTATTAAGGATGGTATGCTTACCGGATATATGAACAATCGTGAAACCGCTGAAAAGTTTGGAGCGAAGCCTGCGGGAAATGCAAGAGGATGGACTTTCAGTGATGAGCCGCTTATAAGAATGAGAAATACCTGCATTCTTCCGGGAAAGAACACTGTCGAGGAACTCATTGAGTCTGTTGAAGACGGCTACTATCTCATAGACTCCGGCAACGGTCAGGCTGACCTTACGGGTGAATTCATGTTTGGAGTAACCTGTGGTTATGAGATCAAAAACGGAAAATTGGGAAGAGCACTTCTTGATACAACAGTTTCAGGCGTTGCTTTTGAAATGCTTAAAACAGTTGACATGGTTTCTAATGAGGTCGAGTGGTCTTCCAGCGGATTCTGCGGAAAGAAACAGCGTATGGCGGTTGGCATGGGCGGACCTCATATGCGCTGCAAGATCATGATCGGTGGCAGATAATTTATCCGGTTCAGAAAGGACGATTAAAATGAGCGAAATCAGAGAAGTTGCAGATTTATTTGATAATATACTTAAAGATAAAAAGATTGAGAAGTATACATACACTTTGGTAAATTCAGAGAAGCAGGAACTGAATGCTGAAAACGGTGAGCTGAAACTTATGAGAACAGTGTTCAACAGTTATGCTTCCATAAAGGTTTTCAAGGACAATAAAATGGGAAGTGCCAGTGGCAATGACCTCTCAAGAGAGGCCCTTACTAAATTGGCAGATGACGGTGTAAGTGCAGCAGAATCTTCTCCCGAAGATCCATGCCATGATATAGCACCGGATCAGGGATCTGAAGTATTCAGACAAGGTACTTATGAACCGGATATGGACAAGTTTATTGAAAGAATACAGGAATTCCTTGAAACAATAAAGAAAGAATTTCCAACAGTCATTCTTATGTCTGCTGTCGGATCTTATGACAAGAACCATTGGATATCAAGAAATACAAATGGAACTGAATTTGAAGACTATTCAGGTAGTTATTCTTTCTATATTACAGCAAGTGCAAATGAAGATGGAGTGAACAGCGGATTCAGTTCATCAGGTTTTACAACCGATAATCTGGATAAACCTTTTATTGAGATGGGTAACATCAGGAAAAGCCTGGAAGACTCTGTGAAAAGTGTACACACCAAGAGCCTTGAAGGAAAATTTGAGGGACCTGTTATCCTTACACCCGATGCAGCATCTCAGTTTATCGGAATGCTTGTTTCCCACTATATGTCAGGCGATGTAATAATTGACGGAACAAGCCTCTGGCTTGATAAAGTCGGTGAGCAGGTTGCTTCAGATAAGCTTACTGTTTCAATGAAGCCGTTTGATGAACGTATTGTATGCGGAGAAAGAGGAACACAGGATGGTTTCAGATCCGAAGATGTAACTCTTATAGAAAAGGGTGTTCTTAAAGCGCACAGTTTAAACCTTTATGCAGCAAATAAAACCGGACGACCTGTTGTAAAAAATTCCGGCTGGAGCCTTGTGATCGAGCCCGGCGACAAATCGTTGGAGGAGATCGTTAAGTCCATTGATAAAGGAATAATCATGGGAAGATTCTCCGGTGGAGAACCGGGAACAAACGGAGAATTTTCAGGTGTTGCAAAAAACAGTTTCTATGTTGAAAACGGTGAGATCAAATATGCTATTTCAGAAACCATGGTAAGTGCTAACCTCGGAGAAATAGTTAAAAACATCCGTGCTGTTTCCAAAGAACTGGTATGCGACGGATCCACAGTTGTTCCTTACATTGCTGTTGACGGTGTGGTAATTTCAGGAAAATAAAAATATAAAAGATGTGACAAGGAGGCGTATTGGTCGATTGGCCTTAACTTGTCACATCTTTTTTGCAACATTTTAAATATTTCTTCGTGTATATGGGTGAGTAGGGGAAAACAAAGGATTTCAATCATATACAAAGGAGAAGAAATATGAAAAAATACTTTAACACTAAAAAGATCATGACACTTATGATGAGCGGAGTTCTTATGGGAAGCACGCTCCTTACGGGATGCACAGGAAACAGAGGAGTAAATATCATGAATAGCTATAGCGGAGATGAAGAAAAAAGGGAAGAGATAGCAACATGGCAGATCCCCGGTTATAAAGAAGAGGAGCCTAAGGAATATGCGGGTGTAGAGACGCTTGGAACTGCTACCCACAGCGAATCTGCGTTGTACCCTGATTACGAGGAGTACATGAAAAACTACGGCGATAAGGGCGACAAGCAGTACTACAACGCGATGGAAGAGTGGGGTAAGGATAGGGAAAAGAGACTTGAAGGCTCAGAGGTAAACGCACCTGCCATCGAGGCTTTTTCGGAGAAACTCCTTCCCACGATGATGAAAGAGGGAGAAAATACAGTAGTTTCTCCAATCAATATCTATCTTGCTTTCGCCATGCTGGCTGAGGTATCAGGTGGTGATACACAGAAAGAAGTTCTTGATGCTCTGGGATGTGAAAGCATAGAGGAACTTCAGGAAATAGCAAAACAGCTTATCAGAACTAACGATTTTGAAGACGGCTCTGTGACTAGCCGGATCGCAAACTCTCTGTGGCTTCGCAATGATAAGAATTTTACTTACGACCGGAAGACCATCGATGATATTGCTTCCAAATATCTTGCTGAGACCTATTCAGGTGAAATGGGTTCCGAAGAAATGAACAGTGCTCTTCAGCAGTGGCTTAACGACAATACCGGCGGATTGCTTGAACAGCAGGCTTCGGGAGTAAAGACAGATCCTGCAACGATTCTTGCGCTTGCTTCAACTATCTATTTCAAGGCTGCATGGTCTGACGGATTTGCAGATGCGGGAAAAGATGCTTTTTATGGCTTTGCAGGCGAGCAGGAATGTAATATGATGAATAGAGTGGAAAACAACTACTATTATGTAGGCGAAGATTTCACTGCTGTAAATATCGATATTCAAAACGGAGGTTCTATGTGGGTTCTTATGCCTGCAGAAGGAGTAAAACCTGAGGAACTTCTTGAAAACGATAAGGCAAAGAAGATCATTTATGAGAACAGTGTGCAGGATGTTGAACGTGGACGCGTCGATCTTACATTGCCCAAGTTTGATGTAAACAGTGATATTGACCTTAAGGAAACCATGGTAAAGCTTGGCATCACAAGCGCATTCAACAGCGAAACCGCAGACTTTTCAAACCTTATCAAGAACGAAGATGCTGAGGCTGCTATTTCAAGCGCAAAGCATGCAGCAAGAGTTTGCGCAGATGAGGACGGAGTCCTTGCTGCAGCATTCACCGTAATGATGCTTGACGGATGTGCCGCCATGCCTGAAGATCCCCTCTTAATTAAGATCGACAGACCTTTCCTTTTCACCATCCTTGGTGATGACGGAAGTCTTCTCTTTACCGGAACCGTTTATGAGCCGGGAAATAATTAATCTGTAAAGGATACTTTTTCAAATGGAAGATTCTAAGATCGTAGACTTGTACTGGGCAAGGGACGAGAGAGCCATAGCCGAGACCCAAACAAAATACTCAAGATATCTTATGACTATAGCTCATAATATCGTTCTTGACATGGAAGACAGTGAGGAGTGCGTTAACGATACATATATGCGCGCCTGGAACGCTATGCCCGATGACAGACCGGACATGCTCTCCACTTACCTTGGCAAGTTTACGAGGAATCTTGCTATCGATGTATACAGAAAGAAGAACAGTATGAAGAGAAAAGATTCTGAATACGCTCTTTCAATAGATGAACTGGATGAATGTATTTCCGGCGGAAATTCCGTTGAGGAAGAGATCGACAGGGGACTTTTGTCAAAGGCTATCAATGAGTTTTTAAGAAGCCGCAGTGAGGAAAAGAGAAATATCTTTATAGCAAGATATTTTTATTGCGATCCCACCAAGACCATTGCGGAGAAGGCCGGGATGAAGGAAGTTACGGTCAGAAGCGTGCTTTTAAGAGAGCGTGAAGCTTTGAAGGAATATTTAAGGAAGGAGGGCTTTGCGGTATGAGCAGCGACGATAACAAAAAGAAGATAAACGGCGAAATGATCATGGATGCCATCGGTGATATCGACGAGGACCTCCTTAGACAGGCCGACGAGTTTAGAAACGGAAATGTGGTTCCTTTTAAAAAGAAGAAAAACGTCGGTAAGATAATTGGCCTTCCCATTGCGGCAGCGGCGGTTCTTGCTCTTGGTGTCATAGTTATGGGCCCCCTTGGCGGACTTCGTATGAAGGGAGCAATGGAATCAACGGCTCCCGAAGCTGCCGGCACGGATAGTGCAACTTATGAAGAGGCTGCTGAGTCCTCCGCATGGCTTGAAGAATCCGAGGCATACGAGGTGATGCCAGACGTAAAAGCAGATGGCGAGTCGGCAGTGGGAACCACTAACTCTTCGGATGCTGAATTGACCACCGGAACTGCAGATGCTTCGGCAACCGGGGCGGAAGAAGAAAAATCCATATGGGCTCTTGGGGAATATACCGGATATTTGGATGAGGCTGAAAACTGGATCAGGTACGAAGACTTCATCGATGCCGATTATGACGGTGACTCCAAAACTGACAGGGTCTACAGAGAGTATTATATAGTTGAAAAGGAATATGCTAACGGGGGAACTGCGGATTATACGATTGAATTCGGAAATCACAAGACTATAACCATAAGTGAAGTTGCTTATAACGGATTACCCACTATATATGGTGATGACCTTGATGGCGACGGTGTAAATGAGATCATCTTCAAAGTGACATTTGAAAACGGAGAAGAGCCCCGGGCGTGGGTGTTTGCTCTTGACAAAGACGGAAAATACGTCATCACAGATATTTCATTATAAATTTTGCACAAACTTTAATGGCAATTTTCAACACAATATTTTGTTACTGAATATTTACAACTGCACTATATCTTGTTAGAATAATATCTCGAAGGGCACCAAATATAGAGGAGAGTTTCGCTCTTTTTGGGCCCGTCTTATGTAAACTTATTGGGTCGTACTCCCATAAAGATACAAAAGGAGAGAGGTCTAACATGAAGATTATTAAGCGCAGCGGAGCGGAAGTTGAGTTTGATAGCCAGAAAATCATTATAGCTGTTACCAAAGCTAACAACAGCGTTATTCCCAGTGAAAGGATGACAGAGCTTCAGATCCGTCGTATTGCGGAAGACGTTGAGATCGCTATCTCAAACATGAACCGTTCTCTTGGCGTGGAAGAGATTCAGGATATAGTCGAGAACCAGATAATGAATCAGCGCGCTTTCGAAGTTGCGCGTCATTATATTACCTATCGTTACACCCGTGAGCTCGTTCGTAAGTCCAATACTACCGACGAACAGATCCTTTCTCTTATCGAGTGCAACAACGAAGAGGTTAAGCAGGAGAATTCCAACAAGAACCCTACCATCGTCAGCGTTCAGCGTGACTACATGGCAGGTGAAGTCAGCAAGGATATCACCCGTCGTTTCCTTATCCCCAATGATATAGCACAGGCTCATGAGCAGGGAATCATCCACTTCCATGATGCGGATTATTTTGCGCAGCATATGCATAACTGCGACCTCGTAAACCTTGAGGATATGCTCCAAAACGGAACCGTTATCAGCGGAACCATGATCGAGAAGCCCCACAGCTTCTCTACTGCATGTAACATTGCAACCCAGATCATTGCACAGGTTGCATCATGCCAGTACGGTGGACAGAGTATTTCCCTTACCCACCTTGCACCTTTCGTAGATGTAAGCCGTAAGAAGATCCGTGCTCAGGTTACCGAGGAGTTAAAGGGACTCAACGCAACCGAGGAAGACATCGAGCGCATCACCGACAAGAGACTTCGCGATGAAGTTAAGAACGGTGTTCAGATGGTTCAGTACCAGGTTGTTACTCTTATGACCACCAACGGCCAGGCTCCTTTCGTTACCGTATTCATGTACCTTAACGAGGCCAGAAACGAGCAGGAGAAGAAGGACCTTGCCCTTATCATCGAAGAGATGCTTAAGCAGCGCTATGAGGGCGTTAAGAATGAGAAGGGTGTTTGGATCACTCCCGCATTTCCTAAGCTTATTTATGTTCTTGAAGAGGACAATATCAAAGAGGACAGCCCTTACTACTATCTGACTCAGCTTGCAGCTAAATGTACAGCAAAGAGACTTGTTCCCGATTATATCTCAGAGAAGATCATGATCCAGAACAAGGTTGATAAGAACGGAGAGGGACACTGCTATACCTGCATGGGTTGCAGAAGCTTCCTTACTCCTTATGTTGATGAAAACGGAAAGCCCAAGTATTACGGACGTTTCAACCAGGGTGTTGTTACCGTTAACCTCGTAGATATCGGACTTTCCGCAGAGAAAAATCTCGACAGATTCTGGGAGATCTTCGACGAGAGAATGAAGCTTTGCCACAAGGCACTTCAGGCTCGTCACGAAAGACTTACCGGAACTGTTTCAGACGTTGCTCCCATTCTTTGGCAGCACGGCGCACTTTTAAGACTTAAGAAGGGTGAGAAGATCGACAAGTATCTTCACGGCGGATATTCCACCCTTTCCCTTGGATATGCAGGACTTTGGGAGTGCGTATACAGTCTCATCGGAAAGAAACTCACCGAGCCCCAGGGCAAGGAACTCGGTCTTCAGATCATGAAGAAGTTAAACGAGTACACCGCGCGCTGGAAGGCTGAAGAGGATATTGACTATTCCCTTTACGGAACCCCTCTCGAGAGCACTACTTACAAATTTGCAAAGTGTCTCCAGAAGCGTTTCGGAATCATCGAAGGTGTTACCGACAAGAACTACATTACAAACAGCTATCATGTGCATGTTACCGAGAAGATCGATGCTTTCTCAAAGCTTTCTCTTGAAGCAGAGTTCCAGGCACTTTCACCCGGAGGAGCTATCTCTTACGTAGAAGTTCCCAATATGCAGGATAACCTTGAGGCAGTTCTTTCAATCATCAAGTACATTTATGATCACATCATGTACGCAGAGCTTAATACAAAGAGCGACTACTGCCAGGTATGCGGCTATGACGGAGAGATCGAGATCAAGGAGAATGAGGACGGAAAGCTTATCTGGAGATGCCCCAGCTGCGGAAACCAGGATCAGAACAAGCTTAATGTTGCAAGACGTACCTGCGGATATATCGGAACTCAGTTCTGGAATCAGGGCAGAACTCAGGAGATCAAAGAGAGAGTTTTGCATCTCTAAAGCCTAGTATTTTGACAACTTTATAAATCCTTAAACAAATCTTAACTACCACAGTTGTAAAAAGTATGTTATAACTGAAGTGGTGCCGAGGGTCAGAGGAAGCATTTGCCTATCGTCTTTTGATATGGAATTCCTTATGACCCTTATTTTTATGCTTTTATCACGGCACAATTATCTAAAAAATCTGACTTTTCCCTGAATGTGATGTATAATGAAAATATCAATATCGTGAGCGATATGCTTTGTTCTATTTGCATGTCACAATAGTTCTTTATCAAGAGAGGAATTATATGTCATCAGAAAGCAGAGTTAAAAATACAAGATCACAAATACTTCTCACAATAGTAATTGTTCCGACTCTTCTTCTTGCGGCAGCTACAGCTATTATCGGATACAATCTTATCCTATCCTCATTATCCCAACAGGTTGAAAAAGAAATGATGACCACCGCAGCTATGACTGCTGATACAATTGATGCGATCTTTCCCGGAGACTACAAGTTGGTAGACGATGGGGGGCTAAGGCTTTATAAGGGCGAAACGGATATAACTCAGGATAATGAATTGGTGGACCGTCCCAAGGGCATTACCGATCTTGAGGTCAGCCTTATATATAAGGATACAAGAATCCTTACCACTATTAAGGACAAGTATGATTCAAGAATAGTGGGCACCGGTCTTGCAGATCAGGTGAATCAAAAACTGGGAACTTCGGAAGAAGGCATCCTTTACAAAAAGACGCTGATCAACAAGTCAAACTACTTTACCTATTATTATCCTCTTTTTAATTCCGACGGAAGTTTTGCCGGTGCCCTGGAGATCTGCTATCCCCATGACAGAGTATCTATTTTGGCTTGGCGCCCGGTAATGATAATCACAGGAATGATCTTGGCAGTAATGATCCTTCTTGTTTATCTTATATATGTTAATAGTAGCGGCACGGACAAAGCCCTTAAAAAGCTCATTAAGTTTACTGAGGATGCTGAAGCGGGTCACGACGGAGTAGAACTGGATCAGGAGATCCTTGCACGTGATGATGAATATGGAATCATAGCCCAGTCCGTTGTTAAGATGCACCGTTCCCTCAGGGATATGATGGACAAAGACGCTTTGACAAAGCTTTATAACAGAAGAAGTGCAAACAGAATGCTGGATCTTGTGCGTTCCCACTATGAGAGCGATGGAATTCCTTATTCGATTGCCATTGGTGATATTGACTTCTTTAAAAAGTTCAATGACACATATGGTCATGACGTAGGTGATGAAGTTCTGATGATCGTTGCAAGCATCCTTCAGAAGAACATGATGCCCATCGGCTTTGCATCAAGATGGGGCGGCGAAGAATTCCTATTGGTATTCGATAGAATGGAACTCACCGCGGCGGTTAAAAAATTACATGAAATTGCTGATGAGATCCGTGAACAGGAATTGGACTACGACGGAAACACAATTAAGATAACCATGAGCTTCGGTATCGCATCAAGACCTGAACTTGATCAGGACGACCTTATCAAGATCGCGGACGAAAAGCTTTATGAGGCCAAGGAAAATGGACGAAACCGTATTGTAGCAGATATTACGGAAGAAGCGCAGTAATGTCGGAATTTAAATAAATACTCTAATTTTGTGAATAATCCCTCGTGCTTTGCGAGGGATTATTATTGTATACATGTATATTTCTTGTTGACAAATCAGAATAAATCTCTTAAAATTCCACTTATAAAAGCCAATGGGGGCCTTCCGAAGCAGGAAGGCTTTTTGTCTAAAAATGGAGAGCGGACTAAAAACCGATGCATAAAAATGCAATCCACCCGGGCTAATAAACAATTGGAGGAAAAGATTATGAAAAAGAAATTACTTTCAGTAGTTCTTGCAGGCGTAATGGCACTCAGCCTTGCAGCATGCGGAGCAGGAACTGCAGGTGGCGCTTCACAAAGCGGTGAACTTGCAACAGCTCCCACCGAGGACGGAAGCCTCAAGGGAACCCTTAAGGTAGGACTCATCGGACCCCTTACCGGTGCAGCAGCACTTTACGGAAATGCAGTAGACAATGGTGCAAAGATCGCAGTTGACGAGATCAACGCTATCAGCAGTGATTTCCAGATCGAGTACAAGGCTCAGGATGATGAGCATGACGCAGAGAAGTCAGTAAACGCTTATAACCAGCTTAAGGACTGGGGCGTACAGGTTATCGTTGGTACCGTTACCACCACTCCTTGTATCGCAGTTAGCTCAGAGGCTAATACCGATCGTATCTTCATGCTTACCCCTTCAGCTTCTGCTGCTGATGTAACCGCAAACAAGGATCAGACCTATCAGCTTTGCTTCTCAGATCCTAACCAGGGTTCAGCATCCGCACAGTACATTTCTACAAACGGGCTTGCTACCAAGGTAGCTATTATTTATAAGAACGACGATGCATACTCAACCGGTATCTATCAGACCTTCAAGGCTAAGGCTGAGGAACTCGGACTTGAGATCGTATCCGAGACCACTTTCATGGACGGAAGCGACAACGACTTCACCGTACAGCTTACCGAAGCTAAGGACAAGGGCGCTGACCTTGTATTCCTTCCCATCTACTACACTCCTGCGGCACTTATCCTTTCACAGGCTAAGTCAATGGGATATGCTCCCACCTTCTTTGGCGTAGATGGCATGGACGGTATCCTTGGAATCGAAGGATTCGATGCTTCTCTTGCTGAGGATGTAATCCTTCTTACTCCTTTTGCAGCTGACGCTACCGATGATCTCACCGTAAACTTCGTAACCAAGTTCGAAGCAGCATATGGTGAGACTCCCATCCAGTTCGCAGCTGACGGATATGATTGCCCTAAGGTTCTTTACGAGGCACTTAAGTTCTATGCAGCAAAGAACGGCGGACTTGATGTTGATAAGCTTTCAAGCAAAGACCTTTGCGAGATCTTCATCTCAGTTCTTTCAGATCCCGAATTCTCAGTAGACGGTGTTACCGGTGAGAAGATGCAGTGGTCTGCAAACGGAGAAGTTAACAAGGCTCCTAAGGGAATGGTCATCAAGAACGGCGTATATGTAGGCCTCTAATCTATACCTAAAATAATTTAAAGCCGGGGCCACCTAATATTCCGGTGGTCCCGGTTATATTATAAAAATTCAGGGGAAAATAATGTTAAATTATCTTATCAGCGGAATCAGCCTTGGTAGTGTTTACGCTATCATAGCGCTGGGATATACAATGGTTTATGGAATTGCGAAGATGCTTAACTTTGCACACGGCGATGTCATAATGGTCGGAGGATATGCTGCCTTTTGCGCAGGAACATATTTCGGCTGGCCTGCTCCTGTTGCCGTTGTGTTTTCTATGTGCATTTGTACGATACTCGGTATCCTCATAGAGAAACTTGCATATAAGCCCCTTCGAAATGCCACAAGCCTTGCAGTTCTTATTACTGCTATCGGTGTGTCATACTTCCTTCAGAATATGGCACTCATCATCTGGACATCAAATCCTAAGGCATTTCCCAACATGGCAAACTTCATACCTTCAATAATCGTTGGTGATATCACCATTTCATCAACAACTATCATTACCATCATTGCCAGTGTGATCATAATGATCGCTCTTACTTTATTTACAAGTAAGACTAAGATGGGAAAAGCGATGCGCGCAGTATCTGAAGATAAGGGTGCAGCTCAGCTTATGGGTATCAATGTCAATGCGACAATCTCAACCACATTTGCCATTGGTTCGGGACTTGCTGCAATTGCAGGCGTGCTTCTCTGCTCTGCATATCCCAATCTTGTTCCAACAACTGGATCCATGCCCGGAATCAAAGCCTTCACAGCAGCGGTTCTTGGCGGTATCGGATCTATTCCCGGAGCAATGCTTGGAGGAATCCTTCTTGGAGTTCTTGAAAAGTTTGCCCAGGCATATATCTCTACCCAGCTTTCTGACGCTATAGTGTTTGCCGCACTTATCATAGTACTTATCGTTAAACCCAGTGGACTTCTCGGCAAGAAGATCCAGGAAAAAGTCTAAGGAGGTGCATTATGGGAGAAAAGATTCGCCTTCTTGGAAAAACAAACAAGCACTCATTAAGAGGTCTTATCAACTACGGAATAATTGTAGTATTTTTTGCGGTTATCACGCTGCTTAAGAGCGCCGGACTTCTGACCAACGCGCTTGAAGGTCAGCTGATACCCATTTGCGCATATATCATCATGGCTCTTTCATTAAACCTTGTTGTAGGTATTTCCGGTGAGCTTTCACTGGGCCATGCGGGATTTATGAGCGTAGGCGCATTCAGCGGAATAATCGTTGCGGGAGCAATGAAGTACAGCGGAGTTAATGCCAATGCTCCCAGACTTATCGTTGCCGTTATCGTAGGCGCTATCATGGCAGGAATCGCAGGTATCCTGATCGGTATTCCCGTACTTAGACTTCGCGGAGACTATCTTGCAATCGTTACACTTGCATTCGGTGAGATCATTAAGAATATTCTTAACTGCTTATATGTAGGCGTTGATGCAAAGGGACTTCACTTCTCCGTTACTGATGAAGCTCATATGGATATGGCTGCAAACGGAACCACACTGGTGCGCGGTCCCATGGGAGCTGTAGGAGTTTCAAAAGCTTCTACTTTCATTGCGGGAATAATTCTTATCATCCTCGTGCTTTTTGTTATCCAGAACATGGTCAACAGCAGGACAGGACGTGCCATCATGGCAATAAGAGATAACCGAATTGCTGCAGAGGCATCCGGAATCAATGTTACAAAATACAAGATGATCGCTTTTGTAAGCTCTGCTGTTATGGCAGGCGCTGCAGGAGTATTATACGGATTGAATTATTCAACTGTTGCACCTAAGAAGTTTGATTTCAATACTTCGATCCTTGTGCTGGTATTTGTCGTTCTCGGCGGTATCGGTAACATGACCGGTTCAATAATCGCGGCAGCAGTCCTGACAGTCCTTCCTGAACTCTTAAGACAGTTCCAGGATTATCGTATGCTCGTTTATGCTATTGTTCTTATCCTTGTCATGATCGCTACCAATAATGAAAAGATCAGGGCACTGTGGAAACGAGTGGCGAAGAGCTTTACGAGAAAGAAAGGGGGCGAGGTAAATGAGTAACAACCCCAATGAGACAAAATATGTTGAAGTACCCGGCCCCGGAAAAATTCCCGAGCGTGACAAGGACAAACGTCCTGTGCTTGAGGCAAGTCATCTTGGAATCGATTTTGGCGGACTTACTGCGGTAGATGAATTCAATATAGCCATTGGTGCTACCGAGATCGGTGGACTCATCGGACCCAACGGTGCGGGTAAGACAACGGTATTTAACCTTCTTACAAAGGTTTATCAGCCCACAAGAGGAGTTATCATGCTGGATGGAAAAGACACTCACGGCATGAACACCACTCAGGCTAACCAGGCAGGTATCGCAAGAACCTTCCAGAACATCAGATTATTTGACAAACTTACTGTAGAAGAGAATGTTAAGATTGGACTTCATAACTCCATTGGTTATCATCTCCCTTCCGCAGTATTGAGACTTCCCGGTTATTGGAAAGAAGAAAAAAAGGCTCATGATAAAGCACTTGAGCTTCTTGATATCTTTGATATGGCAGACCTTGCTGATGTTAAAGCATCTTCACTTCCTTACGGAGCCCAGAGAAGACTTGAGATCGTTCGTGCTCTTGCAACCAATCCCAAGGTTCTTCTTCTCGACGAGCCGGCAGCAGGTATGAACCCCTCTGAGACAGAGGAACTCATGAACAATATCAGAAAGATCCGCGACACCTTTAACATCGCAGTTCTTCTTATTGAACATGATATGAAACTGGTAATGGGTATCTGCGAGAATATCATTGTTTTAAACTTTGGTAAGATAATTGCAAAAGGTACTCCCATCGAGATCCAAAACAATCCAAAGGTTATCGAGGCATACCTCGGAAGCCAGGGAGAAGAGTAAAGAAATAACCAAAGGATAGGATTAAAAATGGCAAAGACACTACTGAAAGTAGAAGATTTAAATGTATATTACGGAAGCATCCATGCGATAAAGGGTATCTCATTTGAAGTAAACGAAGGTGAGATCGTTACCCTTATCGGAGCAAACGGTGCGGGAAAATCCACGAGCCTTAACACTGTGGCGGGACTTTTAAAGCCCAAGACCGGCAGCATTGTTTTCAAGGATAAGAATCTTGTTGGAATACCTGCTCACAAGATCGTTAAACAGGGAATGGCTCTCTGCCCTGAAGGAAGAAGAGTATTTCTTCAGCTTTCCGTTAAGGAAAACCTTGAGATGGGTGCATACACAAGACCGGGCAGGGAAGTAGCCGACTCCATCGAGATGGTCTACGATCTTTTCCCCAGGCTTAAGGAAAGATACAAGCAGGTTGCGGGAACCCTCTCAGGTGGTGAGCAGCAGATGCTGGCCATGGGAAGAGCTCTTATGAGTAAGCCTGAGCTTATGATGCTTGATGAGCCTTCCATGGGACTTGCGCCCATTCTTGTTGACCAGATCTTTGATATCATCAAGAACCTTCATGCTCACGGAACCACCATCCTTCTCGTAGAACAGAACGCAAGAAAAGCTCTTGCCATCGCTGACAGAGCCTACGTCCTTGAGACAGGTAAGATCGTAAATTCCGGAAGCGGAAAAGAACTTCTTTCCGATGACAGCGTAAAGAAGGCATATCTGGGTGGTTGATATTTAAATACGTATATCCAAAAGGTTCGGATCGCAATGTGACCCGAACCTTTTATTTTGCCCATTGACCGGAGTTTTTCACAAAGCAATATATAAAACTTTTCTAAAGCGCACCTCCCAAAAATCCCGAAAACCGCGGAACATAAGGAAACCAGAAACTCAAAGGGGTAAAAAAAGTTTTTTTGGGTTGCCTAAAAGGGGATTTTGTGAGAAAATAAGTCGTTGTAGTGTGCTCTGACGGAATGTTTTTTGCTTTAAAAATTGCGAAAAATGGCTTTAGGAGCATGCTTTGTTTGGAGATTTTTATGAAGATTTTGCTCTTAAACGGAAGCCTTCGCGGAGACAGAAGCTCCTCATTAAAGGTGGCGCATGCCTTCATCCGCGGTATACAGGAAGTTAACCCTGACGCGGAAGTTACGGAAGTTGCTCTCAGAGATAAGAAAATTGAACATTGCCTGGGTTGCCTTTGCTGCTGGAAGAATGAAAAGGGCAAATGCGTGATCCATGATGATATGGATGAGATCAGAGATCTCGTAATGGCCAGTGATATCATTATCGAGAGCTTTCCTCTCTATTTCTTTGGCCAGCCTTCCAAAATGAAGGCCTTTGTGGACAGAATGATCTCCTATGTATCGGAGTACAGAGGTATCGGCGGAAATGAGGAAAGCGGAAGCTTCCTTCACAAGATGCGTTATCCCGAGCTTATGCAGAAGAAGCTGGTTCTTGTTTCCAGTTGCGGATATGAGAAGACAGAAGGCTGCTACGGACCTATCAAGCAGCAGTATGATATCATCTGCGGAGAAGGTAATTATACTTTGATCACCTGCGCTCAGGGCGGAATGATCGCCGAAGAGACACTGCAGTCAAAGGTTGTTAAATATCTTGAGAGATATACCGAAGCCGGCAAAGAGTTTGCGGAAACCGGAAAAGTCGGCGAGGAGACTCTTAAAAAGCTTGCAATCCCCATGCTGGGACACAATACCTTTGAGCGCATCATCAATCTTAACTGGGACGATCCCAATGTGGGACCTTATGGCAGAAAGGGTTAAGTGATGCCGGTGATAAATGGTTTTTTAAAAGGCGTAGCGAGGTTTTTATTTTGGGCTTCGTACCCCATTCTCAGAGCACTGTATCCCATGAAGATCCATTGGGAAGATAAGAAGGAAACAGAAAAGGCTCTGGAAAAAAGCTGCGTAGTATTTTCCAATCACCTCGGATACGTTGAAGGTCTCTTTATGACGAGACTCCTTCATAAATACAGAGTTTGGACTTTCGTTGGAAAGGATTGGTATGATAAGAAAGCCATCAACTGGCTTTTCAGAAATCTTCCATATATTTCCATCGACAGAAAGAGCGGAATGGACACCGAATGGCTGGACACCACCAATGAAGTAATGGAGAAGGGCGCATCCATTTATATCCTTCCCGAAGGACATACAAGTCCTGCAGGACAGATGGATACTTTTAAACCCGGATTCCTGGTGCTGGCAAAACAGACCGGTGCAACTCCCGTTCCCATATTTATAAGCCGCAAGATCAAGCCTTTCAGATTGACACATCTTGTTATCGGAAAGCCTCTTGATTTTGACCTTCACGAAAAAGGCAGACCTTCACAGGTGCTCAAGAAGTACTGCGAGGAGAGCAGAAGCTACGTGGAAGGACTTGGAGAAAAGCTTAGCCGCGGCGAAGTTTAATTTGTTTATGACCGCTATGCGGATTCATATAGAACTGCTTTGAATGCTCAGGCGTTCAAGGACTGGATTTTACGAAAGGAATAAGAAAATGAACGAGAAAGAACTTGAAGTAGCAGCAAAGATCAAGAGCATGTTATCAGAGAACCTCAACATTCCTGAAGAGGAGCTTGATTATGAAGTAGCTCTTTTCGGTGACGGTATCGGACTTGATTCCGTAGACTCACTTGAGATCATCTCTTGCATCGACAACGAGTACGGTGTAGTTATGACCGGTGTTGCAAAAGAGAATTTCTACAACATCACTAGTCTTACTAAGTACGTAGTAGAACATATGTAAAAATATCAGGGACTAAAGCACATCAGAGCGTCATGCTTGCATGAAAGTACTGATGTGCTTTAAGGACCTTAAAACCACATGAGCATATAGCGGCAATTATATTGCCGCGGATGCGAATGCGGTTAGGATTGCGAGAGCTGCTTTGCAGCGAAGCAATCCGTGATATTTTCTCACTAGGTTAAAAATAACCATCACATGAGCCGGGGCCCACAGGGTAAACCGGTTTAATGTTGTGTTTAAATATTTTTTAGTATTTTAGTTTAATAGGGAGTACCAAAATGAACAAGCAGATTAACACAAGATGCGTAGTTACCGGTCTCGGAATGATCAACGCAATCGGAAACAATGTTGATGAGTGCTGGAACAATGCACTTGTAGGAAAAAAGGGTATTGATACAGTTAAGTCCGTAAATGCTGACGAGTGCTATGCAAACCTTGGCGCAGAAGTTGACTGTGATGAGCTTGATGCATACCAGGGTGTGGACAGAGCTTCCAAGCTTTGCCTCAAGGCTTCAGAAGAAGCATTCAAGGATGCAGGCATCGATATGAGCAAAGAAGACGCTACCAGATTCGGTGTTGTAATGGGAAGCTGCGTCGGCGGTGTTGTAAGTATCGAGAATTATGTTGTAGGTGGTCAGAAGGACGAAGATATCAGAAAGATGACCATTTCTCCAATTGCTAACCACGTTGCAAACAAGGTTGGCGCAGCCGGAGTTATCACAAACGTTGGTAACGCATGTGCAGCAGGATCCATCAGCGTAGCATACGCTTGTGAGCTTATCCGTGCAGGCGTTGCAGATATGTTCATCGTAGGTGGTGCAGATGCATTTGCAGCCGTTCCTTTCGCAGGCTTCCATGCACTTCACGCACTTTCAGAGCAGCCCTGCTCTCCCTTCAACCATTCAAACGGTATCACCCTTGGTGAAGGTGCAGGCGCTATCGTAGTTGAGTCTTATGAGCATGCTCAGAAGAGAAACGCAAAGATCTATTGTGACGTTCTCGCAGCAGGCGTAAGCAGTGACGCACACCACATCACCGCTCCCAGACCTGACGGAATCGGTCAGATGTATGCTATCCGTACCGCAATCGCAAACTCAGGCATCAAGCCCGAGGATATCGATTACGTAAATGCACACGGAACCGGAACCGCAAAGAACGATGAAGCTGAGTTCCTTTCACTTCACGCAATTTTTGATGATGTAAACGACGACCTTTCAGTAAGCTCCACCAAGGCAATGGTTGGTCACTGCCTCGGCGCTGCAGGTGCCATCGAAGCTGTATATGCTATCAAGGCTCTTGTAGAAGATAAGATTCCCCCCACAATCGGTTACACCGACGAGGACAAGGAAGCTCTTAAGGAGAAGGCCGGAAAGATCGATTTCATGCCCAACGAGATGAAGGAGAAGAAGCTTGACTTCGTAATGAGTAACTCCTTCGCATTCGGCGGAAGCAACGCAAGTATCATTTTCTCAAAGGGCGCAGGAAACGTAGCTGAGACTGCAAACGACGAGCCTATCTATATTACCGGTATGGGTATCGTAAGCCCTCTCGGAAACGGCGTTGCGAATTATATTGAGAAGGTTAAGGCAGGAGAGACCATCTCTTCAGATTCAGTATTTGCCGAGACCACTAAAGAAGATTACGACAAGTATGATGTAAAGATGGCATTCTACAGAAAGCTCGACAAGCTCAGCCTCATGCAGGTTGTTTCAGGTCTTGAAGCTTTAGAGAGCGCTAAGGTAGAGATCGCTGATGAGAAGGCAGAAGACTTCGGTATGATCATCGGTACCGATGACGGACCTCTTACCACCGTTTACGAGTTCCAGGAGAACATCGTTAAGAACGGCACCAAGAGCGGTTCTGCATTCAACTTCCCCAACACTGTTTACAATGCAGCAGGCGGATACCTTTCCATCAAGACAAATATGCGTGGTGTAAACGTAACCGTAACCAACGGTGCTCAGTCAGGTATGAGCTCACTCTGCTACGCATACAACGAGATCCGTCAGAACCATGCAAAGGTTATGCTCGCAACCGGTACTGATGAGAACAGCGCAGTTATGGAGAAGCTCTATCGCCAGCTCGGACATGTTGCCAACGGTGAAGCTAAGCTTTACGAGGGAACCGGTCTTGCAATGAGTGATGGTTCTACCACCGTTGTTCTTGAGAGTGCTGAGAGTGCAAACGCACGTGGTGCAAAGAAGTACGCACAGGTTGCAGGTTATGGTATGACCCACGCTGTAACCGAGTACGGCAAGGTAGCAGGAACCGAGAAGGGACTTGAGGAAGCTATCGAGATCGCACTTAAGGATGCAGGAATCTCTATCGCAGACATCGATGCTGTTTACGGCTTTGGTAACGGATGCGTTGAGATCGATACAGTAGAAAAGAACGTATACGGAAAGCTCTTTGACGAGAAGATGCCCGTACACAACGTTAGAGCATATGTTGGTGAGAGCCGTGCGGCAGCAAGTGCACTTTCTATCGCAACCGCAGCACTTACTCTTAGTGGAGACCTTGGAAGCGAGCAGAAGGCATACTTCTTCGGCGATAAGGTTACTGAAGGAAAGGCAGATACTTCTGCTTACAAGTATGTACTTGCAACCGCTACTTCAGAAGGTGGTTCTTACTGTGCAGTAGTACTTAAGAAGGCTTAATAAAAACAGAAAGGAAAAGACACATGGAGAATAATAACGAAGCAAAGGTAGCCCTTGTAACAGGCGCTTCAAGAGGAATCGGAAGAGCTTGTGCAATTGCTCTCGGAAAAGCAGGATATAAGGTAGGCGTTAACTACAACTCAAACGAAGCAGCAGCTCAGGAAGTAGTTAAGGCTATCGAAGAAGCAGGCAGCGAGGCTATCGCCATCAAGGCAAACGCAGCAGATCTTAAGGACGTTCAGAACATGATGCGTACCCTTGTTAAGACCTTCGGTAAGATCGATCTTCTCGTAAACAATGCGGGAATCGTTAAGGATGAATATGTAATGATGATGAATCCCGACACTATCGACCAGTGTCTTAACCTTAATATCAAGGGATATCTCTATTGCTCACAGCAGGCAGCAGTTAAGATGTTCTCTAAGAAAAAGGGATGCATCGTAAACGTATCTTCCGTAAGTTCAGTACTTGCTGTTCCCGGACAGTCAGTATACAGCTCAACCAAGGGTGCAGTTAACTCAATGACCGCTACCATGGCAAAGGAACTTGCTCCTTACGGAATCAGAGTAAATGCAGTTGCTCCCGGATTTATTGCCACCGAGATGATCGAGGCAATTCCCGAGGAGAAGAGAGAGCAGTACATCAAGGATATTCCTCTCGGAAGATTCGGTACCGCAGAAGAAGTTGCAAGCGCAGTTGTTATGCTTGCCAGCGATGCATGCTCATACGTGACCGGTCAGGTTCTCGTACTTGACGGAGGACTCAGCTTATGATGAACATCAACGAAGTACAGAAGAGGATCAAACAGCGTCCCCCTTTCCAGATGATCGAAAAGATCGTTGAGATCAGGGATGGCGAATATGCAAAGGGAATCAAGAACGTATCAATCAATGAGCCTTACTTTATGGGCCATTTTCCCGATACCCCCATTATGCCCGGCGTGCTCCTTATCGAGGCAGCAGCCCAGCTTTGTTCCGTAACCATCGAGAGCCAGGGTACCGATGAAAGCCTTATCTACGTTCTCCTCAAGGTTGACGAGTTCAAGTTCGTTAAGCCCGTAATTCCCGGAGACGTCTGCGAGATCGAAGTTACCAAGACCGCAGGCGGCGCAGGCCTCGTAAAATTCGACGTGAAGATCTCAGTCGATGGCGGCGTCAGAGCTAAGGGTAAATTGGCATTTACTTCAATGCCCAAGGAAGCGGTATACAGTTAATACAATTCCATAAGAGGCGAGAGCTTAGATAGATTTGTGAGCGAACCATGTAGCGCCGCCGGCACTTAGCGAATTCGAAGAATGAGCTTAGTACCGCTGCGAAAAGCGCGGTATGAGCCGAGAGGCGTGTGAGTGAACAAACTATCTAAGCTAGGCGCCGAAACTAGGAATGGAGATAAATAAAATGTCTAAACGTGTTTTTATGTTTCCCGGCCAGGGAAGCCAGTACATCGGAATGGCGAAGGACTTCTACGACGCCTACCCCGAATCAAAGGAAGTTTTCGAGAAAGCAAGCGCAGCTGCAGGCTTCTCTGTAGAGCAGCTTTGCTTTGAAGAAAATGAGAAATTAAACATTACAGAGTATACCCAGATCTGCATGCTCGCAGCTGAAGCAGCTATCTATGCTGCAGTTGTTAAAGAAGGCATCACCTGCGATGTAACCGCAGGCTTAAGCCTTGGCGAGTACGGTGCGCTTATTGCATCCGGAGCAATGACCATGGAAGATGCATTCAAGGTAGTAAGAAAGCGTGGAATGTTCATGCAGGCTGCGGTTCCCGAAGGCGGAGCAATGGCAGCGATCCTTAACCTTGACCCTGCAGTAGTAGCAGATGTTTGTAAGGAAGTACAGGAAGCGGGTCCCGCGGCTGATGCCAATGGTTATACACTTCCCTATGTTGTATCCGTAGCAAACTATAACAGCCCTGTACAGATCGTTATCACAGGTAGAGAAGATGCAGTTAAAAAGGCATCTGATATTTGCGTTGAGCGAGGCGCAAGAAGAGCCGTTCCTCTTAAGGTTAGCGGTCCCTTCCACTCAGCTCTTTTAGAGGGCGCAGGAAAGCAGCTCGGCGAAGTGCTTGAAACTGTTACCGTAAATGACATTAAGGTTCCTTATCTTGCGAATGTTAATGCTGATTATGTAACAGAAGCAGCACAGGTTAAGCCTCTTCTCACAGCACAGGTTTCATCATCAGTTAAGTGGCAGCAGACTCTCGAAAGACTTCTTGCTGACGGTGCAGACGAGTTCGTAGAGATCGGACCCGGAAGCACACTTACAGGTTTCGTAAAGAAGCTTAACAAGGATGTTAAGACAGTAAATATTGAAAAGTTAGAAGACCTTAAGGCATATCTCGAGGCATAGAGGTTTAGAATGGGAAACAATGTTGAAACATGCCCCGGCTGCAAAGCTGAGGTTGAGTGGTCCAAAGTAAAGGAAAACAATTACGTTTGTCCTGAATGTGGAAGACTTTTCAGGGTATGGACAGACAATAGAATAAAAATGGTAGCCGATCAGGGTACATTTGAAGAAATGTTCAGTGAGATCGGTACTACAAATGTACTCGGAACACCCGAGTATGAGGATAAATTAAAGCAGGCACAGGATAAGACGGGACTTTCGGAAGGCGTAACCGTTGGCAAGTGCCTTATCGGCGGACACAAAGCAGTTCTTGGCGTAATCGATTCAAGATTCCTTATGGGAAGCATGGGTCATGCGGTAGGAGATCGTATCACCAGTGCTGTTGAATTTGCAACTAAGGAAAAGATGCCCGTAGTTTTGTTCTGCTGTTCAGGTGGAGCAAGAATGCAGGAGGGAATCATCTCTCTTATGCAGATGGAGAAAACCTCAGCTGCATTAAAGAGACATTCCGAAGCAGGACTTCTTTATATTTCAGTTTTGACCGATCCTACCACCGGTGGTGTTACCGCAAGCTTTGCAATGCTTGGTGATATAATTCTTGCAGAGCCCGGCGCGATGATCGGATTTGCAGGTCCCAGAGTTATTGAGCAGACCATCGGAGAAAAACTTCCCGAGGGCTTCCAGAGAGCAGAATTCCAGCTTGAGCATGGATTTGTTGATAAGGTTGTTAAGAGAGACGAACTTCGCCCCACCCTTATCAAGTTACTTGAAATGCATTCCGTACGCGGTGGATATGCAGGATTCACCAATGTGGGCGAGAAGGTTTATTACGGACCCACCGAGATAATGAGAGAGCGTGCTGCAAAGGCACAGACCCTCAGCGCATGGGAAAAGGTTCAGGAAGCACGTAAGGTATCAAGACTTGGCGCAGCCGAGTACATTGAGTCAATATTTGATGATTTTGTAGAACTTCACGGTGACAGATATTTCAGAGACGACCCCGCTATCATGGGCGGTGTTGCTTATCTTGACGGACAGCCTGTAACCGTTATCGGTGTTAACAGAGGAAGAAGCTTTGATGAGTGTCAGAAGCACAACTTCGGAATGCCTTCTCCTGAAGGTTACCGCAAGGCTTTAAGACTTATGAAGCAGGCAGAGAAGTTCGGCAGACCCATCATTACTTTTGTTAATACTTCCGGAGCATACCCCGGAATGGAAGCAGAGGAAAACGGACAGGGTGAAGCGATAGCAAGAAACCTTTACGAAATGTCCTCAATGAGAGTACCCATCCTCGCCATTATGATCGGCGAAGGAGGAAGCGGCGGAGCCCTTGCTCTTGCAGTAGGAAATGAAGTATGGATGACCGAGAATGCCATCTACTCAATACTCTCACCCGAAGGATTCTCTTCAATCCTCTGGAAGGACGGAAGCCGTAAGGTAGAAGCCTCCGAAGTAATGAAGATCACCGCTCAGGATCTTAAGAAACTTGAAGTTATCGAAGAGATCATTCCTGAGTACGGCGGAGCCGATGAGGCAGCCCTTTCTTCCATGGCCAGTGATATGAAGGGAAGGATCCGCACATTCCTTTCCAAGATGGACGGAAAGAGCGGAAACGAACTTGCTGAAGAAAGATACAAGAGATTCAGAAAGTATTAATATTGTTAAAAATGCTCCCTTACAATAGCGTGAGGGAGCGTGTTGTTTTATAGGATTCAACATATTCTTATAAAGATTTATCTGTTATAATGAATCTGTGAATGCACAGTTGTTTACGGTTAACCTAAAACCGGAAAGGAAAATGACATGCGCTGGATGAGATATAGGATCAAGACCAAGACAGAGGCGGAAGACATCATTATCTCCACTCTTTACGATATAGGTCTTGAGGGAGCTCAGATCGAGGATAAGATTCCTCTTACTCCCCTTGAAAAAGAGCAGATGTTTGTTGATATTTTGCCCCAGACCGAGACTGATGACGGAGTTGCCTTCCTTAATTTCTTTGTAGAACTTGAGGACAACGGCAAGGCCATGGTGGAGGGAGAAGAGACAGATCCCGAAGAATTAAAAGCAAAGATAGAAGCGGAACTTGAGGACCTTAAGTCCTTCAATCTTGATATCGGAGAAGGAACCATCGAGACGGAAAGCACCGAAGATATCGACTGGATCAACAATTGGAAAAAGTATTTCCACCAGTTCTATATCGACGATATCCTTGTTATCCCTTCATGGGAAGAAGTAACTCCCGAGGACAAGGACAAGATGATCCTTCACATCGATCCCGGTACAGCTTTCGGAACCGGTATGCACGAGACTACTCAGCTCTGCATCAGACAGATCAGAAAGTATGTAAACGAAGAGACAGAGCTTCTTGACGTTGGAACCGGAAGCGGAATCCTTGGAATCCTTTCTCTTATGATGGGAGCAAAGCATGTTGTTGGTACAGACCTTGACCCTTGCGCAGTTCCTGCTGTAGATGATAATCTTGCCAACAATGGTGTGGACAAGAACAAGTTTGACCTCATCATCGGAAACATCATTTCTGAAAAGAATATCCAGGATGAAGTTGGATATGAAAAATATGATATCGTGGTAGCAAATATCCTTGCAGATGTTCTTGTACCGCTGACACCTGTGATAGTGTCACAGCTTAAGCCCGGCGCGGTTTATATCACTTCGGGAATCTTAAATGACAATGACAAAGAATTCAGGGTAAAGGATGCATGTACCGCTGCAGGCCTTGAGATAGTTGAGACAACCTATCAGGGCGAGTGGGCTTCGGTAACAGCAAGAAAACCTGAATAAGGTTTATAACCAATGGGTATGGGAGGAAAACTATGTCGGAACAGGTATTTAGTAACACACACATCATTTCTTGGCTTCAGTATTTTTCACAGAACACGGATCTTGATCTGGAGCATGTAAAACTGCTGGATATCACCAAGAAGAATAAGAACATTATTCCTACAGTTGAGGCACACAGATGCGTGCTGGTGTTTACTGAAGCGGGGCACAAAGACATTTTCTATCGTATGTATAACGCAGGCCTTGGAGATTGCACCGTTATATACAACGAGGGAAGTGAGCCTGTGGGAGAGATCAAAAAAGACAAGCTCTCCGACATGATCGACCGCGGAATTAATGCATCCGCAGGTATGCTGATCCTTAACCCCAATGCGAGAAGTACTTTTAAATTCGGAATGGACAATTCCGCATTTACTCCGGGATCTGTTAAGTATGTAGGCTCCGAGATCAGAGCCATCATCCTTTCAAAAATGCAGATCGAAGAGGGAAAGAATATTTGTGTTATCTCCGGTGAATCTATCGTTGTTGAAGCCGGAATAATAGACGGTGACGGAACCATTATCGCTGTTGAATATAATGCCAATGACAGAAGCGCCCTTGAAGACAATGTGGACCGCTTCGGAATCCAGAATGTAAAGATCGTTGATCATGTGGACGGTAAAAGCTTTGAGGGACTTCCAGTTCCCGATGTAACCATGCTGGTTGCATCCGCAAGCATGGAGCAGGAGATGGAGTATATGCTCTCCATCAATCCCGAAATGGAATTTGTTATCTACACTCTTGATTTTGTTACTGCAGCAGGAATGCCTGCTCTCTGCGCAAAGTTCGGTATGGAAGATCCCGAGATCATCCAGATCAGCGTATCAAAACTCGGAAGAAAGAATACCTTTGAAAACCAGCCTGCGCCCTGGATCATTACCTGCCACGGCGGAAAGTAAATCTTATGTATCAGTTTTTTGTGGAACCCTCACAGATAAACACGGAATTAAAAAGAGTGTTTATTACGGGGCCTGATGTAAATCACATAAAGAACGTCCTCAGGATGAAACCGGGGGAAGAAGTAAATGTATCCAACGGTTACGATGGCAAGGAATACAGATGTGCCATTATTGATATGGATAATTCTGTGGTAAACCTTGAACTTCGTTTTATCAAGGAGGACGGAAATGAACTTCCTGTGGAAGTTACTCTGTATCAGGGACTTCCCAAAGCTGACAAGATGGAACTTATCATCCAGAAATGTGTGGAACTCGGAGTTACAAAGATAGTTCCGGTTTCAATGAAAAGATGCGTTGTAAAACTGGATGATAAAAAGGGAGCCTCAAAGGTTTCCAGATGGCAGTCCATAGCTGAGTCTGCCGCGAAGCAAAGCAAAAGAGGTATCATTCCCGAGATCGGAAATGTGGAATCTTTTGAAACGGCTCTTAAAAATGCAGCCGAGTGTGATGTAAAGCTTTTGCCCTATGAGATGGCTGACGGTGATGCCATGGACAAGACAAGAGCACTGTTTGAAGGTTTAAGACCGGGAAGTAAGATCTCTGTTTTCATCGGCCCCGAAGGAGGCTTTGACGAAAGCGAGATTGAGAAGGCCAAAGCGGCGGGAATGCAGATCATAACCCTTGGAAAGAGAATTCTAAGAACTGAGACTGCGGGACTTACCGTAATGAGTTGGATAATGTTAATGACGGACGGAAAAAATGGAAATATATCTTGATAATTCTGCGACCACAAGGGTACTGCCCGAGGTCGCAGAACTTATGACTAAAGTAATGTGCGAGGATTACGGCAATCCTTCAAGTATGCACCATAAAGGTGTTGAAGCAGAAAAGTATATAAAGCAGGCAAAGGAGATCTTTTCCAAGATCCTTAAATGCGAGGAAAAGAATATCTACTTTACTTCCGGCGGAACGGAGTGCGATAACCTTGCCATCATCGGCGCAGCACAGTCCATGAAGAGACGTGGCATGCATCTTGTTACCACAAAGATCGAGCACCCCGCGGTATTAAATACCATGAAATACCTTGAGGGAGAAGGCTTTGAAGTAACATATCTTCCTGTTGATGAAATGGGAGTTGTAAGCCTTGAGGATGTAAAGAAGGCAGTCAGAAAAGACACCATCCTTATTTCTGTCATGCATACAAACAATGAGATCGGAAGCGTTCAGCCCATCGCTGAGATTGGAAAGATCGTTAAGGAGATCAATCCCGAGATCATCTTCCATGTGGATGCGGTGCAGGGATTTGGTAAAGCAGTTATTCAGCCCAAGAAGATGAACATCGATCTTCTTTCCGTAAGCAGCCACAAGATTCACGGTCCTAAGGGAATGGGAATGCTTTATGTTTCCGATAAAATTCGTCTTAAGCCCATAACCTATGGCGGCGGTCAGCAGGGCGGTCTTCGTAATGGAACGGAGAATGTTCCCGGAATTACAGGAATGGCTCTTGCCGCTAAGATGATCTATGAAAACTTTGATGAGGATATGGAGCGCCTGTATGCTCTTAAAGAGAGACTGATAAAGGGAGCCCTTGCTCTCGGTGACGTAAGCGTCAACGGAGTTAAGGAAGACCTTTCAAATATCAGAGAGACCGCACCTCATATCGTAAGTCTTTCATTTGCGGGAACAAGAGCGGAAGTGCTCTTACATTCCCTCGAGGATAAAGAAATCTATGTTTCTGCGGGAAGCGCTTGTTCAACCCACAAGCCCGAACCCTCAGCAACATTAAAGGCCATAGGCCTTGATAAATCTCTTTTGGATTGTACACTGAGATTTTCAATGTCAGGTCATACAACGGAAGAAGAGATAGACCTGACTATAAAAGCACTGGGAGAGATCCTTCCCATGTTAAGACGTTTTGTAAGAAAGTAACCAATGGTTTGTGGTCTGCGGGCCTTAGAATGTGAGTAAAAAGTGAAAAAAGAATTATTTACGGATTTTTTAATTAAATACGCAGAGATCGGTATCAAGGGCAGAAACAGATACATGTTCGAGGATGCTCTTGTGGCAAGGATCAAGTCTGCGCTGTCACACGTTGACGGTGAATTCAGAGTATACAAGACTCCCGGAAGGATCTTTGTATCAGCCGATTCAGAATTTGATTTTGATGAAGTAGTTGATGCGTTGGGACATGTATTCGGAATCGTCGGAATTTGCCCCATCGTTCGTCTCAAGAAGGAGACTCCGGAAGCTCTTTTTGAAAATGTCGTAAGCTATATGCATGACATGTACGGAACAGAGCTTGTTGCGGAAGGCGAGACCGGAGCAAAGTCCGTTGCCATTATGAAAGAGGCCGGACTAAATGCGGAGAAGCCTGAAGATGCAATGAAGGATGAAAACTTCGGCAAGATCAAATGGCAGGAAGTTCTTCCTTCCATCGAGAGAAGCGAGAAGGATTGTAAGAGATTCAAGATCTTTGCAAGAAGAGAGAGCAAGAACTTCGCACTTGATTCCATGGAACTTAACGTGGAAGTGGGTGAGGCAGTTCTTAACAATTTCACCGGACTTAAAGTTGACGTACATCATCCCGAGATGATCATCTATGTTGAGATCAGAGATTATATTTATCTCTATTCCGAGATCATTCCCGGACCCGGAGGAATGCCTGTTGGAACCGGGGGACATGCAATGCTCCTTCTTTCCGGTGGAATCGATTCACCTGTTGCGGGATACATGATCGCTAAGAGAGGTGTAACCATTGATGCGGTTTATTTCCATGCACCGCCTTACACTTCAGAGCGCGCGCTTCAGAAGGTGGTTGATCTTGCAAAGATCATTTCAAAATATACCGGACCCATAAATATGCATGTCATTAACTTTACCGACATTCAGCTTGCTATTTATGAGAAGTGTCCCCACGATGAGCTTACCATTATCATGCGCAGATACATGATGAGGATCGCTGAGCATCTTTGCGAGCAGTCAGGAGGTTCAGCTCTTATCACCGGTGAGAGCGTCGGCCAGGTTGCATCTCAGACTCTTGCATCACTTGTATGCACCAACGAAGTTTGCAATCTTCCCGTACTCCGTCCTCTTATTGCTTTTGATAAGCAGGATATCGTCGAGATCTCAGAGAAGATCGGAACCTACGAGACTTCGATCCTTCCTTACGAAGATTGCTGCACCATCTTTGTTGCAAAGCATCCCGTAACAAAACCTTTGAGACATGTTATCGAAAAGCATGAGCACAATCTTGATGAAGTCATCGACGGACTTCTCGAGCAGGCATATGCTACCGACAGGGTTATCGAGATCAGATAACCAAAGGAGATAAAAAAGAGCATCCCTTGTAAGGATGCTCTTGAATAATCTTATTAAAAATGAAGCAGAGGATTAAGCCTCATACTTCTTGAGAACTGCAAGCACATCATCTGCGCCGTCCTCGGTGTGGATGTTAAGGTCGATGGGCTTTGAAAGATCAAGTGAAAAGATACCCATGATAGACTTTGCATCGATTACGTATCTTCCGGATACAAGATCGAAGTCATAATCAAACTTGGTAATGTCATTTACAAAGCTCTTAACCTTATCGATTGAGTTAAGTGAAATCTTAATAGTCTTCATACTATTACTACCTCCGTATATAATTTTTCTTGCTACGAGTTCATCTTAACTTTGAAACCGTTTTATGTCAAGAAAAAAACCTACAGAAAAAGGGCCAAACTTTTAGGGAAAAACAATGAAAAAAGTTGCATTTCACAATCTTGGTTGCAAAGTGAATTCCTATGAGATGGAAGTAATGCAGCAGATTGTACAAAATAAAGGTTACGAAATTGTGCAATTTACACAAAAAGCAGACGCGTATATTGTGAACACTTGCACCGTAACGAATATTGCAGACAGAAAAAGCAGGCAAATGCTTCACCGCGCAAAGCAGTTAAATCCTGATGCGGTGGTGGTTGCGGCAGGCTGCTATGCCCAAACGGGCGAGGCGGATCTTGAAAAAGATTCAGCTGTAGATATTATTGTGGGAAACAACCACAAGACCGAAATTGCAGATATTCTGGATGATTACTTCAATAACCGTTGTGCACAAAAGAACAATAATTCGGATGATGAAAAAGAAAAACTAACGGTTATGTCCGACTTAACCGGTCCTTCCGATTATGAAAATGCAGAAGTAACCATAGGTGAGAGTAGGATCAGAGCTGATGTTAAGATCCAGGACGGATGTAACCAGTTTTGCAGCTATTGTGCTATTCCTCTGGCAAGAGGAAGGGTAAGAAGCCGTCGCCCCGAAGATGTAATTTCCGAGATAAAGAATCTTGCAAAGAACGGTCACAAAGAAATTGTTCTTACAGGAATCCATATCTGTTCTTACGGAATTGATTTTGATGATGAAGCATGGAAGAACAGAAAAGTAGAACCATCGGTTCATGAGACAAATTCTGAGATGATGCGGGATTATCGCGGAAAGACAAAGCTTTTCGATCTTGTGGAGATGATCGATAAAGAAATTTCGTCGGATGAGATCCAAAGGATAAGACTTGGATCTTTGGAACCAAGGGTTATAACCAATGAGAACGTAGAACGACTTGTTAAGATAGAAAGAGTTTGTCCTCATTTTCATTTATCACTTCAAAGCGGATGTGATGAAACTCTTAAGCGCATGAACCGTCACTATACCACTGATGAATACGAAAAAGGTGTTAAGCTTTTAAGAGATTCCTACGCTGCAGCAGGAAAGAATGTAGCCATTACAACCGATGTCATCGTCGGATTTCCCGGAGAAACCATCGGTGAATTTGAGACCACAAGAAAGTATCTTGAGAATCTTGAATTATATGAGATGCATATCTTCAAGTATTCAAGACGAAAGAATACTGTGGCGGACAGACTTCCGGATCAGGTTAAGGATGAACTTAAGAATTCAAGAAGTGATGTGCTCCTTGATATGACGGAGAAACATTCCGACAAGTACAGGGAAAAGTACGTGGGCAAGGAGATGGAAGTTCTTTGGGAAGAAGAAAAGAAGGGCATTTTCTTCGGGCACACAGCAGACTACGTAAAAGCCGCCATGAAAGCAAGCGAGTTTTCGGAGGATCCTACGGGTAAGATCGTTACCGTAAAGGGTGTAAAGGTCGCCGGGGGACTTGTGGAAGCTAAACCGCTTTAATCAAGGGATATTTGAATTTTTTACCGAAATATAGTACAATAAATCCAAATGGTTTGGCGAAAAACTAAGGGAAAGAGGTAAGAAGATGGCAGATTTGGGGAACACACAGTACTTTGAAGTTCAGACTGAGCCTCCTACAGGCGTGAAGGAAGTACTTGCACTTGTCTACGAGGCGCTTCAGGAAAAGGGATATAATCCCGTTAACCAGATAGTAGGTTATATCATGAGCGGTGACCCGACCTACGTGACAAGCTACAATAATGCCCGCAGTCTCATCATGAAGGTTGAGCGTGATGAGCTTGTTGAAGAACTTCTTAACAGTTATATCATCAATCGCGGCTGGGAGCAGTAAGTCCATGAGGATAATGGGGCTTGATTTCGGTTCAAAAACTGTGGGTGTGGCTATCAGTGACCCACTTTATATTACAGCCCAGGCACATGAGATAATCAGACGTGAGAAGGAAAACAAACTCAGAAAGACTCTGGCCAGGATAGAGGAACTATGCACTGAGTTTGAGATCGAGAAGATCGTGTTGGGACTTCCTTTGCACATGAACGGTGATGAGGGAGAACGAGCACAGCTTTCGCTTGAATTCAAGGAGAGTCTTGAAAGGCGCACGGGACTTCCCGTCATCATGTATGACGAGAGACTGACCACCGTAGAAGCCGACGAGATCATGAAGGAAGTGGGAGTGCGCAGGGAGAATCGCAAGGAATACGTTGATATGATCGCGGCGCAGATAATTCTCCAGGATTATTTAGATAACAATAAATAAGAATTGAATCCCGAGTGAGCGGGAAGAAATAACAGGTAAACTATGAGTGAAAAAAAGCTGGAAAAAGTAATTTTCAATCCGGAAGGAGAAGATCCGGTAGAGTTTTTTGTGTTGGAGCAGACCAGGATCGGGGGCTTCAACTACATTCTCGTGACCGATTTTGAGGAGGGCGATGGTGAGGCCCTTATCCTTAAGGATCTGTCTGAGGACGGCGATGAAGAGAGCAGATATGTGATCGTGTCAGACGATGCAGAGCTTAATGCCGTTGCTTCCGTATTTGAAGATATGCTTGAAGACGTAGCTTTAATATCGGAGGAAAATGAGTAAGAAGAAAAGTAAAGATAAGATGCAGCTGTCAGGGCTTAAAGTAATTCCTTTGGGAGGCCTTGAACAGATCGGCATGAACATAACTGCCTTCGAATACGAAGACAGTATTATTGTAGTGGATTGCGGATTGTCCTTCCCGGCAGATGATATGCTGGGAGTAGACCTTGTAATCCCTGATGTGACCTATTTAAGGGACAACATCGAAAAGGTCAAGGGATTCGTTATTACCCACGGACATGAAGACCATATCGGAGCACTCCCCTATGTGCTTCGTGACATTAATGTGCCCATTTACGCAACGCGTCTGACCATGGGCATCATTGAACACAAACTGACCGAGCATGAAATGATGGATACCACCAGAAGAAAAGTGGTTAAGTTCGGACAGTTCATTACACTTGGTAAGTTCAGGGTTGAGTTTATTAAAACCAATCACAGTATCGTTGATGCTGCAGCCCTGGCTATATATTCTCCTGCGGGCATCATTGTTCATACAGGAGACTTCAAGGTGGATTACACTCCGGTTTACGGAGATGCCATCGACCTTCAGAGATTCGCAGATCTTGGACGCAAGGGTGTCCTTGCCATGATGTGCGATTCCACCAACGCGGAAAGACCCGGATACACCCCTTCCGAGAAAACCCTTGGAAGAATGTTCGACAACCTTTTTGCGGAGCATAGGAACACAAGGATCTTTGTTGCGACCTTCGCATCAAACGTTGACAGAGTTCAGCAGATCATCAACACCGCACACAAATTCGGAAGAAAAGTAAGTGTGGAAGGCAGGAGCATGGTAAATATCATTGAGACTGCCCAGAAGCTTGAATGTATCAGCGTCCCCGACGATACCCTTGTGGATCTTGACCTTATCAAGAATTACCCGCCCGAAAAGCAGGTTATCATTACCACGGGAAGCCAGGGCGAAAGCATGGCAGCCCTCAGCCGTATGGCGAACGGTACCCACAGGAAATTAACCATTGGTGCCGGAGATACAGTTATCTTTTCATCACACCCCATCCCGGGAAACGAAAAGCCGGTTACAAAGATCATCAACGAGCTTTTGGCCAAGGGTGCGGATGTAATATTCCAGGATGTTCATGTATCGGGACATGCCTGCCAGGAAGAGATAAAGCTTATGTACACCCTTGTACAGCCTAAGTTTGCTATCCCGGCTCACGGAGAATACAAGCATCTTAAGGCTCAGGCCAAGATTGTTGAAGAACTTGGTTATGACAAGGACCATATCAAGATCCTTTCATCGGGAGATATTCTTGAATTCGGCGAAGACTTTGCAAAGGTTACGGGAAGAGTACCCGTTGGTGATATCCTTGTCGATGGACTTGGAGTCGGTGATGTAGGTAATGTCGTTCTCAGAGACAGACAGCACCTTGCAGAGGACGGAATCCTTATCGTGGTAATGTGCCTCGACGAACTTTCCGGAGAACTTGTTGCGGGACCCGATATCGTTTCAAGAGGATTCGTTTACATGAAGGAATCCGAGGATCTTATCGAGGAAGCGAGAGTTCTTGTGCAGGATACCGTTGAGGGCTATATCTCCAGACATATCACGGACTGGGGCAAGATCAAATCCGGTACCAAGGATGTGCTTAGCGAGTTTGTGTGGAAAAAAACAAAGAGACGTCCCATGATCTTACCGATCATTCAGGAGGTTTAGATTTCCGGGAGGTTTAGGCTATGAACAGAGAAGTCAAAGATGCTTTGGACAATCTGATCGATGTCATAAAAAAAGACGAAGTCTATGAGGAATATCACAGACAGCTTAATCTGCTGAGACAGAATCCCGAACTGAAAAGGCAGGTGGATGATTTCCGCAAGAGAAATTATCAGATGCAGATGGGTGAAGACCTGGACTTCGTAAAGCTTGGTGTGTTTCAGGAAGAGAACAAGACCCTTCGCGAGAATCCGCTGGTTGACAATTTTCTGGCATCCGAGCTGGCCTTTTGCAGGATGATGCAGGATATCAATTTTGATATAGTAGAGGCGGTTGAATTCGAGTAGTATTTTTCAACCCTTCGAGGAAAGTGATTATGAAAAAAAAGAAAAATAACAACGAGATGGTGGGGAGAGTATTCGGCCTGACCGGTAATGTCCTTGACACGATCCTTCAGATACTTCTTATCGTGGTGATCGTTCTTGTGATCATTAAAGGCGCAGGAGTTGCATATGACTATGGTTACAGGGTTTTCACCGAGGAACCAATGGCTAAGACCATCGGCAAAGAGATCGAAGTGACCATTCCGGTTGATTTCAGTGCCATGGACCTTGGAAAGCTTTTTGAGAGCAAGGGCCTTACCAGAGATCCAAAGCTTCTTGCGCTTCAGTATTATTGTTCCGAGTACAGAGAGAACGTTAAAGGCGGAACATACACTCTCAGCACTACCATGACTGCAGAGGAAATGTTTGAGGCCATAGCTGAAGTAAACATTGAAAAAGCTCAGGCCGCAAAGGAAGCGGAAGAGAAGCTTAAAGCCGAGGAAGAGGCTGCTGCAAAGGCAGAGGCTGAGGCTAAGGAAAAGGCTGAATCCGATGACGGCGATATGTCCGGAGAAGGGGATACCGGAATTCAGCAGATCGACATGGGAGATGATTCAGGTCTTACGGAGGATAGTATAAGATGATGGAAGCAGACAGATTGTCCGCCTTCATTGACCTCTGTGACAGAGGAAACGGTCCGTTTCTGGACCGGCTTGAGCAGGAAGCTCTTGGGGCGGAGGTACCGATCATACGTAAATCCACTCAAAGCTGTCTGCGGTTTTTGATAAGTTTTGCAAAGCCGAAGCGCATCCTTGAGATAGGGACAGCGGTCGGCTTTTCTGCTTTACTTATGAGCGAGGCAGCAGGCCCGGACGCACATATCGATACCATTGAAAAATACGAAAAAAGGATCCCGGTAGCCAAGGAGAACTTTAAGAAGGCATTTGATCAAAAAGAGTGCAATATGGCTTCCCTTGACAGGATCACCTTATATGAAGGGGATGCATTTGAAATACTCCCCACATTAACAGGCGAGTATGACATGATATTCATGGATGCCGCAAAGGGTCAGTATATCAACTGGCTTCCGGACATTAAGAGGCTTCTTAAGTCCGGCGGATTACTTGTTTCCGACAATGTTTTAAGAGACGGAGATATCATTGAATCAAGGTTTGCAGTGACCAGAAGAAACCGTACCATTCACTCAAGAATGAGGGAATATATTTATGAGATCTGTCACGATCCGGAACTTGAGACCGTTATTCTCCAGACCGGTGACGGAATGACATTAAGCACGAAAAAATAGTTATTTCGTACTTGGATATTTAAAAGAATTGGATAGAAAAATGAAAAAGATAACAAACCCCGAACTTCTCTGCCCTGCAAGCAGTCTTGAAGTTTTAAAATGTGCGGTTCGCTACGGTGCGAACGCGGTATATATAGGCGGTGAGGCTTTCGGACTTCGCGCAAAGGCAAAGAACTTTTCCCATGATGAAATGGCAGAAGGTATTAAATTTGCCCATGAGCATGGCGTAAGAGTCTTTGTCACCACCAATATCCTTGCCCACAACTATGACCTTAAGGGAGCAGAGGAATATTTCAAAGAATTAAAGGAATTGGGCCCCGATGCACTTATCGTGGCAGATCCAGGCATGTTTACTCTTTGCAAGAGAGTATGGCCCGAGGCGGAGATCCACATTTCAACCCAGGCCAACAATACCAACTATGAAACCTATAATTTCTGGTGGAATCAGGGCGCCAAGAGAGTTGTAAGCGCAAGAGAATTATCTCTTACTGAGATCGCCCAGATAAGAGAGCATATCTCTGACGATATGGAGATCGAGAGTTTTATTCACGGCGCCATGTGCATTTCCTATTCCGGAAGATGCCTTCTCTCCAATTACTTTACGGGAAGAGATGCCAATCACGGAGCATGCACCCACCCATGCAGATGGAAGTACAATGCTTACGAACTTCAGGAAAAGGATCCCTTTGAGACCGAATCCGGCGAGATCAGATATGCAATCGAAGAGGAAAGCAGACCGGGAGAGTACCTTCCTGTTTATGAAAATGAGAGAGGTACATACATCTTTAACTCTAGGGATCTTTGCATGATCGAGCATATTCCCGAACTTTTTGAGGCGGGTATTGACTCATGGAAGATCGAAGGAAGAATGAAGACCGCGCTCTACGTTGCAACAGTGGCAAGAACCTATCGCAAGGCTATTGACGATTATCTTGAGAGCCCTGAGAAATATAAGGCAAACATGGAGTGGTACAGAGAACAGATCGCCAAGTGTACCTACAGAAAGTTCAGCACCGGTTTCTTCTTTGGAAAGCCCGATGAGGAAAGCCAGATCTACGATAACAACACATATTCAAGCGATGCTGTGTATTTGGCAATGATCGATCACACCGCGGTACTTAAAAATGCTGAGGGTGAAGAAGTGGAGATGGCATATTTCGAGCAGAAGAACAAGTTTGCCGTTGGCGATGAAGTGGAGATCATGAAGCCGGACGGTAAGGATATTAAAGTTAAAGTTCTTGAAATGTATCATGTCTGTGACGGCTCCAATTTCGAAAAAGAGGTTTCCGAAAGGATCGTTCTTGAAGGAAAAGAGTGCATTGCGGCTTCCGACTGTCCTCATGCAAGGGAAATGGTCTATGCAAGATTCTCCGTTTCACCCGAGGCCGGAGACATCGTAAGACAGTAGAAAAACCTTGATACACATATGCTTTTGAGATATTATGAAATATATGGGCGTATGCCCTAAATGCAACTGAAAGGTAAATTTGACATGAGCGAAGTATTAAACGTTGAAGAGATATTCGGCAGCAAGGTATTTAATCTCGGTAAAATGCGCGAGAGATTGCCGAAGACCGTATTCAAGGAAGTAAGAAAGGTAATGGAACAGGGCGGAGAGCTTTCAAAAGAGTCCGCTGACGTAGTTGCCAAGGCAATGAAGGATTGGGCTGTTGAAAACGGCGCTACCCACTATACCCATTGGTTCCAGCCTCTTAACGGAATCACCGCTGAAAAGCATGACGCATTTGTTACCCATCCCGATGAGGAAGGCAGAATGCTTATGGAGTTCTCCGGAAAAGAGCTTATCAAGGGTGAACCCGATGCTTCTTCATTCCCTTCAGGCGGACTTCGCGCTACTTTCGAAGCAAGAGGATATACAGTTTGGGATATTACTTCTCCCGCATTCCTTAAAGAGGATGCCACCGGAGTTATCCTTTGCATCCCTACTGCCTTTTGTTCATATACAGGAGAAGCTCTCGATAAGAAGACTCCTCTTTTGAGATCAATGGAAGCCATCAACACACAGGCTCTCAGAATCGTAAGACTTTTTGGTAATACCGAAGCAAAGAAGGTTGTTCCTTCCGTAGGTGCGGAGCAGGAGTACTTCCTTGTTGACCATGAGAAATATTTAAAGAGACCCGACCTTATCTTCTCCGGAAGAACTCTTTTTGGTGCCCCCGCTCCCAAGGGACAGGAACTTGAAGACCACTACTTCGGAGCTATCCGTGAGAGGATCGGCTCATACATGAAGGACCTCAACATTGAGCTTTGGAAGCTTGGCGTTACCGCAAAGACCCAGCACAATGAGGTTGCACCCGCACAGCATGAACTTGCTCCCATTTACGAGAGTGCAAATATTGCGGTAGACCATAACCAGCTTGTTATGGAGACCATGAAGAAGGTTGCTACCCGTCACGGACTTAATTGTCTCCTTCATGAGAAGCCTTTTGCCGGAGTAAACGGATCCGGTAAGCATGACAACTGGTCACTTACCACCGACAACGGAGTTAACCTACTTGATCCCGGCAAGACTCCCAACGAGAACGTTCAGTTTCTCCTTGTTCTTGCATGCGTACTTAAGGCTGTTGATACTCACGCAGACCTTCTTCGTCAGAGCGCTGCGGACGTCGGAAACGATCACAGACTCGGCGCGGATGAGGCACCTCCGGCAATCATTTCCGTATTTCTCGGAGAGCAGCTTGATGACGTTGTAAGACAGCTTATCGAGACCGGTAGCGCAGATCACTCTATCCAGGGTGAAAAGCTTGTTACAGGTGTATCTACCCTTACCGATATCGAGAGAGATGCTACCGACAGAAACCGTACATCACCTTTTGCATTTACAGGAAACAAATTTGAGTTCAGAAGTGTAGGTTCATCTGACTCCATTGCGAGCCCTAACACCACACTTAACGCTATCGTTGCAGAAGCCTTCAGCGAGGCGGCTGACAGACTTGAAAAGGCAGACAACTTTGATCTTGCCGTTCATGATCTTATTAAAGAGTACCTTACCGAGCACCAGAGAATTATTTTCAATGGTGACGGATATTCCAAGGAATGGGTGGAAGAGGCTGCAAGAAGAGGACTTCCCAACATTGCTACCACCATCGATGCGGCAAGCGCTCTTACCACAGAGAAGGCTGTTAAGCTTTTCGAGAAGTTCGGAATTTACAGCAAGGTTGAGCTTGAGTCCCGTCAGGAGATTACCTACGAGACATACTCAAAGACCATCAATATTGAGGCTCTTACCATGATTGATATGGCTAAGAAGCTTTATATCCCTGCAGTTGTTGACTACACCAAGACTCTTGCGGATACCGTTAAGGTCCTTCGCGAAGTCGGTGCGGATGAGACTGTTCAGGCAGATATCCTTAAATCTGTTAGCTGCGAGCTCGCAAAGGCCAATACCGCCCTTAAGGGACTTGAGGCAGCAGTTGCAAAGGCATCTGCTGAGAAGAACAACAAGGCTCAGGCATATCTCTACAAGGATGAAGTAAAGGTAGAGATGGACAAGCTTCGTAAGGCTGTTGATACCCTTGAGACTCTTGTTGACAAGAAGGTATGGCCCGTTCCCGCATACGCAGATCTTATCTTTGAAGTATAAGTTTAAGTAAAGAATTTAACATTGTTTTGGCAAACCGCCCGTTACACGAAAGGGGAGCTTTATATGTCTGAGAAAGATCAAAAGAACTTGACTGAAATGACTGATAAAGAAAGACTCCTGAAGGCTATGGACGAATTCGGAGACGGATACTTTGAACCCATTGACAGGGAAAAATTTGACGATCCCGAGCTCGCCGATGCTTTTAACAGTATGCTCCATCGCCAGTCGGACAGAAACAACAAATACCTGGTCCGCATTAACGACACCCAGTCCAGGGTGGCTGATACCTCATGCCTTAAAGCAATGTTTGAACAAATCACAGCCCAGGAAGAAGCTATTAAGATGATCCAGGATGTCAAATTTGACATTACACCGGACTCACGTCCTGTAGCGGAAACCAATCAGGAGCTTCTTGCTTTGGCAGCCCAGGTGAAAAATACCATCAGACCCTGCAGCGAAGATATCGAGGAGGCACTTAAGCTATACGAACAGCTTGAAGTTCCGGACAATGAATCCTGGTCCGAGACAGAGGATAATGAGCAGTATATTATTTTAAGACAGCTTCAAAAATCCATACAGAGAGCCGGAGAAAAGCTGGACTCCATGGAAAGAAGGATTTATTCCATCGACGAAAATGCCAGAAGCCTGTTTGAGATAATAGATAAATCAACAACTATCGGAAACAGCTTCATAGCGGGAGTGGACCTCTTAACAAAGAGCTACAAGAATCTGTCGCTTCAGTGCATTGCCCTTGGAAGACATCTCTATCGTATATCAAGAGATATAGACAATGCCCGTAATGACAGTTACAGGTATAATTCCTATCCTACGCTTTTGGATAGGCTAAAGGTCTTCGAAGTTGACCACATAACTGTTGCCTGGAGAGTTTATAACCATCTCCTGGAGTATGAGACACTTAAGCTTACACAGGTTAATAATCCGGAGAGCTGTAAATTCGGACTTTGGCTTAAGAATGCAAAGGATCCCGTATATGCGGGTTCAGATGAGTTTAAGAATCTTTCGGTTATGCACAAGGCTTTTCACGACAGATGCGTGGAATGTTACCTTGCAAAACAGGAATCTGACACGGTTGTAGCACTTGATAAGTTTGCCAATGCCATGGATGCATTGGAGGGCCTTATCGGGGCTCTGGGAGCCTTCAGAGAGTATGTAATGGCCAAGGGATATACAGAAGAAACAGAACTTTGGGAATACAAGGGATATTAAAAGAATAATCAGTGAAATAATAAAAGTGCCGACATTAATTTGCCGGCACTATTTTTTCTTTTGGAAGCCATTCCAATAATTTTTCGTGAAGGACTTTTACTTCGATGGGCTTTGGTATGATATCGCTCATACCCTCGTCTAAGAACATCTTTTTTGCGTCCTCCATGACATTTGCCGTAAGGGCAATGATGGGAACTTCATTGTATCTTGTATGGAATCTTCGTATAAGTCTTACAGTATCTATTCCGTCCAGTCCCGGCATCATGTGGTCCATGAAGATAAGATCGTAGTCTTCTTTCACCAGCTTTTCAAGACATTCCTGGCCGGAGGAAGCAAGATCGACTTTTATCTGAAGTTTTGCAAGAAGTCTTTCTGCAAGTTTCAGGTTCATGGGGATATCGTCAACTACCATGATCTTAGCTTCGGGAGCGGTGAAGCTAAGCTGTTTTTCGGACTTCGACTTACCGGCTCTTGCCTGGCTTTCGTTTACTCCCTCCAGTATGGTTGCAAGGCTTATGGTGGTGATGGGACTCTTGACCACAATTGTTCCTTTGGGAAGCTCAGTGGGATTTTCTGCAGGTTTCTCCTCGGAGTTTTCAACCTTTTTATCTTCCTGTTTTCCTTCGGTCAGGTAGATAAGTTTGATCTCAGGATGCTTTTCAAAGTCAAAACCGACTTTCTCGAAGAATCCCATTTCGTATGAAAGATCGTCAAAGAAAACATATTTATCAAGTGCCTTGTGATCATCGATCCAACTGAGAAGCGAAGCCTTAGAGATCTCGGAATAGTCAAAGGCCTGGGTATACATGCCCAATTTGTCCACTGCGTCATGGAAACTGGAGAACATGTTGTGATCTTCGATGACCGTAAGGAAGATGTACTGTCTCGGGTCGTTAACCTTACAAAGAGGCGAGGGATCGGAGATCTCCTGAGGTATCTCAAAGGAGAAGGTACTTCCGATGCCGTATTCACTTTCAAGGCTTACGGTGCCGTGCATAAGTGAAATAAGCTGCTTAACGATGGCTAGTCCGAGACCTGTTCCTTCCACGTTCCTGTTTCGGCGGCTGTCCACCTGAGTGAAGGAACTGAAAAGCTTGTCATGGTCCTCTTTTTTTATTCCGATACCCGTGTCTTTAACGGTAACCTTAAGCTTGCAGTTTCTATACTCTTTATATGTACACTCATAGGATATCTTGATATAGCCTGTGTTGGTGAATTTGACCGCGTTGTTGGCAAGGTTGATTATTACCTGCTGGATACGGGCAAAATCGCCTACAAGGGACATGGGAATATCCGGGTCAACATCTATCTTTAAGAAGATCCTGTCAGCTTTATCGCGAAGCCTGTTGGAGATGATGGAAGTAACATCCCTGATCAGAGAGATGGGGCTGTATTTTTCCTCAAAGATGGACATCTTTCCCGAGGAGATCTTGGAGTAGTCCAAAATGTCGTTGATAATGTGAAGCAGGGTTTTACCTGAACTTTGGATGTTCTCAAGATACTCTCTTGCGGTGGGGGATATTTCCTCCTGGGTGGCCAGCTCCGCCATACCGATAACAGCATTCATGGGGGTACGGATCTCATGGCTCATATTTGCAAGAAAGTCGTTCTTCATCTGAGCAGCTTTTTCTATTTCGGAAGTGGCCCTAAAACTTCTTATACGGCTGTCAGCCGATTTCGAAAGAATATATGAGTAGTTAAAAAGACCTTCCGCTGCTCTTTCCACCACGTGCTGAGGCTTTACGGGCACTTTAAGAGCAGCCTCCCAGAGCATATCCGGATCAAGGTCGTGTAATTCGGCAAAGTGTTTAATTTCAGATTCTACGGGGGGACGGTCGAAAACCATGCCGCCTGTGATATAGGCAACCATTTTACCGTCAACGATTATGGGGCAGCAGATCTCGATAAGCCCCAGATAGCAGTAGCTATAAACCGCACGCTGAACCTTGAAGCATTCCTGGGCAGAGTACAAGCGACATCTTTCACACATGGAATTGGTCTTCTTGTTCTGCTGGACCAAAATGTCGCAGAAAGTAGTGCCTCCAACTTTTGAGGTCAGAGGTTCGCCATCGATGGAATACGCACAAATGGGCATGCCCGCAATGTGGTAAAAGGAAGTTTGTATGCTCTTTAGTTCGTCAAAATCGAGCCAGGACAGAAGATCGTTTTTCTCCAATTTATCCATAGTTGCTCCGAATGATAAACTTCAGTTTACGCTACTTAGAATCATTATATCATAGTTTGGATTAAAAAATTATATAAATAAAAGCAGTTCTTTTGAACATATGTTATAATTACGGGAAACATGTTTGGGTTGCTGAGGGGAAGATTTTTAAAGGAAGAAATAATCATGCTCATACTATTAAAACAAATGTCCATTCTTTTCATAATCATGATCATAGGATTTATCTTAAGAAAGATAAAGATGATCGGCGATGAGGGATCAAAGACCCTTTCGGCAATAGTTGTCAATGTGGCAAATCCTTGTCTTATACTTTCAGCCAGCATTAATCAGGAGAGTACGGTAAAGGGAATGGACCTTCTTAAGACCGTGGGACTGGCCATAGGAGTCTTTGCGTTTCTTATAATCATTTCCCTGTTCCTTCCCGCTATGATACGTGCCCGCAAGGAGAACAGAAGCGCGTACAGGGTTATGACGATCTTTTCAAATATAGGATTTATGGGATTCCCTGTTATTTCAGCCACCTACGGAAGCGATGCCCTTTTATACGCATCAATTTTCCTTATTCCATATAATATTTTGATCTACACCTACGGTATTGCTGCGCTGAATGACGGAGCAGGTAAAGATCCTGAGGGGACAGAAAACGTTAAAAAGAGCAAAAAAGAGGTCCTTGGAAAGATATTCAATGTAGGTGTTATCGCCTGCGTATTAACCATTGTCATTTACCTTACAGGTATCAGGGTGCCTACGGTCATCGAGGATACGGTTAAGAGACTCAGTGAACTCACCGCTCCTCTTTCCATGATAGTAATAGGCGCTTCTCTCGGAAAAATCGAGCTCAAGTCCCTGTTTACGGATGTAAGGCTTCTTGTATTTTCGGTTATAAAGCTGATACTCATTCCTTTGGTTGGAATGTTCTTAGTCGGCTTTTTAAAGCTGGATCCGAAGCTTGCGGGAGTGATGCTCATCATGCTGGCAACTCCTGTGGGAAGTATGACCGCTATGCTTGCCGAGCAGTACGGCGGTAATTTTGATCTTGCTTCAAGAGGCGTGGCACTTACCACAATTTTTTCCGTATTTACCATTCCTCTGACCTCATTGATCATCTCATTTTTCCCCGTATTTTAAGGGGAAAATACTAAAATAAAAATTTTTTAAAAAAGTACTTGCATTTCCCGTCATGTTCGTGTATACTTCATTAAGTCGCGCGGATAAATGACGCGGTAAAGGGCTATAGCCAAATGGTAAGGCAGCGGATTCTGATTCCGTCATTTGGAGGTTCGAGTCCTCCTAGCCCTGCTGAATCCTGTGAGTTACCTCACAGGATTTTTTACTATCAAAAAATAGTTTTTGACAGTGCTTCATAAATGGTGTGATATTGATCATGTAATGTGATCTGCGGATTATTATGAGGGTTTAAAAATGTATTCCTATGATTCAAGAGTTGGCTTCAGTATGGTTGACTCCGAGAAGAATATCACCATCAATTCCATAATTGATTTCTTTCAGGATGCTTCAACTTTTCATTCGGAGGATCTGGGAGTGGGATATGATTATCTCCTTCCGAAGAATCTTGGCTGGGTCATTAACACCTGGCAGATAGATATCTTAAGGCGCCCCAAGTATCTTGAGAAAGTCAAAGTAACCACGGTACCTTATAAATTCAGAGGTTTCCTTGGATACAGGAACTTCACTCTGGAATCGGAAAGCGGAGAGATCCTTGTTAAGGCAAATTCTTTGTGGAGTTTGATCGATATTAAGAAGATGAAGCCTGCTTCGGTTCCGGAAGAACTTCCGGCTGTATACGGAAGCGCAGATCCCATGGAGATGGACTATCAGAACGGAAAGATCAGGGTTCCGGAATCTGCGGAAGAAAAATTAAGGATCAAAGTTGAGCCCCATTTCCTTGATCCCAATCATCATATGAACAATGGGCAGTATATCAGTCTCGGAGCTTCACTTTTACCGGAAGGATTCAAGATAAAGAGACTGAGAGCGGAATACAGAAATCAGGCCTTCTTGGGCGATATGCTTTGTCTCGTGGCAGGGCAGGACCAAGAGGGAAGATATATAGTTTCTATTAACAATGCACAGGACGGAAAGCCTTTTTCAGTACTTGAGTTTTCCTGACCTGCAGTCAAAAAGAGGACGGTGAACATGTTTAAATTAGGTGAATTTCAGAAGTTAACAGTAGTAAAAAGAGTGGAGTTTGGTGTATACCTTGCGGAAAAGAAAGGCGATGAGGACAAGATCCTCCTGCCCGGAAAGCAGGTTCCCGAAGGACTTAATACAGGGGACGAGATCGAGGTCTTTGTTTACAAGGATTCTGAGGACAGACCCATCGCAACAACTTACAAGCCCCTTCTTACCATGGGACAGGTAGCCAGACTGAAAGTCTCTCAGATAACAAAGGTTGGAGCGTTCCTTAACTGGGGACTTGATAAAGACCTTTTCCTTCCTTTCAAGGAGCAGACCTTTAAGGTAAGCGAAGGTGATGAGGTTCTTGTAAGCCTTTATCTTGATAAGAGCAGCAGACTTTGCGCTACCATGAATGTATACGAGAACCTTAGAAACGACAGTACCTACAGAAAAGACAACACTGTAACCGGTACCGTTTATCAGATAAGCAATAACTTCGGAGCTTTTGTTGCAGTTGATGATATTTATTCAGCACTTGTTCCGAGAAAAGCCATGTTCGGTGCTGCAGAGAAGATCAAGATCGGTGAAAAACTCACAGCAAGAGTAGCCAAGGTGATGCCCGACGGAAGACTTGAACTTGCGGTAAGAGACAAGGGATATATTCAGAGAAATGAAGACTCTGAAGTTATCATGGAACTCATCAGCAAGGCCAAGGGAAGACTCCCTTTCAGTGATAAGGCCTCTCCCGAGCTTATCTTCGAAAAGACCGGTATGAGTAAGGCGCAGTTTAAACGCGCGGTGGGAAAGCTTTTAAAAGAGGGTCATATCAATATCGGACCTGATTATATCGAACTTCGCAGAGACTGATCGTAGTAGCGCTTTTGAGTTATGTAAATTGGATATGTACATTTTTGCAAAACTGTGTTATGATTTACATAACTAAAAGGATTTAGTTATAAAAAAGGATTCAAGGAAGAATCAGGAGGTGATAGTATGGATCTGTCAATTACAGGGCTTATGCCTGCTGTCAGCCAGGCACAGCTTAACACCGATTTCGGTGTAAAAATGCTTGCAAAAACAATGGATAATAACGAGCAGATAGGACAGAATCTTGTGAACATGATCGACGCTGCCGCTATGGAAAGAAGCGTAAATCCCGCTGTCGGCGGAAACTTTGATATGTCCGTATAGTTATTATCGTTATCGATGCGAGATCCAAAGGGTTGAAGGATTCCTTCAACCCTTTGTTATTTTTTAACAGTAAAAATTGCTCCAAGAGAAAATTATATAAATGTTTTGACGAATAAAATATAAAAATAACCAAAAAACAGTTGATTTTTTGGTTATTTTTTAGTACAGTTTATATAGCGATATTAAGCGCAGCATTTTGGAGGAAGACATGATCTCAAATCAGATTTTACAGAATACTCTTGACGGCCTGAGCTCAATTTCCGGAGTGGCATTAAGTGTTATGGATCCGGAGGGAAAAGTGGCCGCTTCTACAGCGGATCTTTCCGACTGCAGTAAATCAGCAGCGGAATTTGCTAAATCTCCCGCGGATTCTCAGGAAATCTCCGGTTATCAGTATTTTAAAATATACGATGAGCAGAGCTTGGAGTATGTTCTTGTTGTAGGCGGAAGCGGTGAAGAAAAGTATGTTGTGGGAAGAATGGTGGCATTCCAGATCCAGAGCCTTCTCGTAGCATACAAAGAGCGCTTTGATAAGGATAACTATATCAAGAACCTTCTTTTGGACAACCTGCTCCTTATTGATATCTACAGCAGATCTAAGAAGCTTCACATTCAGACCGAAGTTCCCAGAGTAGTTTTTGTTATAGAGTGCGCAAAGGGCAAGGACAATAATCTTCTTGACCTTACTAAGTCTGCGGTCAACAATGGCAAGGATTTTGTAACTGCTGTTGACGAAAAGAATGTTATCATCGTAAAAGAGCTGGCATCCATGGAAGCTACCAAGGAGATCAGCAAGACCATAAAGAGTCTTTCAGACTTCTACCACAAAGAGGGAGTTAAGGGACTCAGGATCGCATATGGTACCGTTGTACCCGAGATCAAGGAAGTAAGCCGTTCATACAAGGAAGCCCGCATGGCAGCAGACGTAGGAAGGATCTTCTTCGAAGAGAGAGAAGTTGTTGCCTACAACCAGCTTGGAATCGGACGTCTTATCTATCAGCTTCCCGTTCCTCTTTGCAAAATGTACATTGAGGAGATCTTCGGAACAAAGTCTCCCGATGACTTTGATGACGAGACCATCACCACCATTCAGAAGTTCTTTGAGAACAACCTTAACGTTTCAGAGACTTCAAGACAGCTCTTCATTCACAGAAACACACTTGTGTACAGGCTTGATAAGCTCCAGAAGAGCACAGGTCTTGACCTTCGTGCTTTCGAGGATGCGATCACCTTTAAGATCGCTCTCATGGTAGTTAACTACATGAAGTGCATTGAAGAGAACGATTACAGATAATTTCGAGGCTATTATGACATCAAGTGAAAAGAAACAGGCACAGAGGGAAAAGTTTGTCGAAGAGAACGGCATCATCCTTCTTGAAAATGTTAGTATGAATTATCCCGAACAGGGAGCACCTGCCATTGACAATATTTCCCTTCGTATCAACAAGGGTGAGTTTGTATTTATTACAGGTGACAGCGGATCAGGTAAGTCTACCATGATCAAAATGCTCTTAAGAGAACTTGTACCCACCAGCGGTTATGTCTATGTCAACGGTTACAATACCAGAAAGTTAAGACACGGACAGATCCCCAAGTTCAGAAGAAGTCTTGGCGTTGTATTCCAGGATTTCAGACTTTTAAGAGACCGTAACGTTTATGAGAACGTTGCATTTGCACAGAGAATAATCGAGGTTCCCTCAAACCAGATGAGACGAAATGTTCCCAATATTTTATCCATGGTCGGTCTTGCGGGAAAATATAAATCAGACGTCAGAAAGCTTTCAGGCGGTGAGCAGCAGAGAGTAGCTCTTGCAAGAGCACTTATCAACAAGCCGTCTATTTTGCTTGCCGACGAGCCCACCGGTAACCTTGATCCCAACAATTCATGGGAGATCATGAAGATGATCGAGGAGATCAACGAGATGGGCACCACAGTCGTGGTCGTAACACACAGCCCCGAGATAGTTAACGCAATGAAAAAACGTGTTGTTACGATGCGTAAAGGCATCATAGTCAGCGACGAGGAAGAAGGACTCTACATAAATGAAGATTAGTACATTTTTCTATACATTGTGGCAGGGTGTTCGCAACCTTTTCAGAAACGGTTGGTACTCACTCGCGTCAATTTCAACAATAGCAGCATGTCTGTTTTTATTCGGACTGTTCTTTTCTGTTGTATTTAACATCAGAAATATCCTTATGACCGCCGAGAAGGCAGTGTCAGTCACCGTATTCTTTAACGAGGATGTAAGCGATGCCCGCGTTAAGGAGATCGGAGAAGAGATCAGAAAGCGCTCTGAAGTTTCAGATGTTGTCTTCCACGACGACGACGAGATCTGGGCGGAGTTTGGTTCTTCTTATTACGGAGAGGATTATGCTGAAGGATTTCCCGAGAATCCCCTTGAAGGCGATCACAACTACGAAGTATTTTTAAGCGACGTTTCCATGCAGGATACTCTTGTTAACTGGCTTCAGAACAAGAGTGAGATCAGGAAGGTCAACTATTCCGAAGTTACAGCTGATACCCTTACGGGTGTTAACAGCCTCATTGCTTATGTTTCAATCGCCATCATTGCAATCCTTCTTGCTGTAAGTATCTTCCTTATCAGCAATACCGTTCGAGTAGGTATTTCAGTAAGAGCTGAAGAGATCAGCATTATGAAATATGTGGGAGCTACAGACTTTTTCGTCCGTGCACCCTTTGTGCTTGAAGGTATGCTCATCGGTCTCATCGGTTCCGTGGTCCCTCTTTTGCTCATTTATGAGCTCTATGATTACGTTATCGGATATGTGACTGAGCGATTTGAAATCCTTAGCAGCATGCTTAACTTCCTTGAGATCGATGAGATATTTAAGTATCTTTCACCCATCTGCCTTATTATAGGTGTTGGAATCGGATTCATCGGAAGTATGGCTACAGTACGTAAACACTTGAGAGTATGATATGAAAAGAGATTCGTCATTTAATAAAATGAGTAATAAAAGAGCCGCAGCGGTTAGTCTGTTCATGACTGCCGTTATGGCTCTTTTGTGCGTTCTTCCCATGAGGAGCGCATACGCAGCCCCGGCATATACAAGCATTTCCAATGCATCAATTGCTCAGAAACAGGCCGAGATTGAAAAGCAGAAAAAAGAAAAGGCCGAGATGCAGAGCAAGAAATCGGATGTTGAAAGTATAAAGAAAAATCTTGAGCAGCAGAAGAACGACCTCAGCGCATATATCACCGAGATCGATACTTCTCTTGAACAGATCAACTACAACATAATGGACCTGGAAGACCAGATCGTAATCCTTGAGATGGATATCGAGAACACCAGGGCAGAATTAGAGGAAGCCAAGGCAGAAGAGGAAAGGCATTACGAGGCCATGAAGGTCCGTATGCGCATGATGTACGAAAAGGACGAGGCAGGTATCCTGACCAGTCTTCTTACATCTACCAGCCTTAGGGAACTCCTTAACAGAATGGATTACATTGAATCCGTTATCGCTTATGACAAAGCTTCTTGGGAACAGCTTAAGACAGCGAGAGCTTATGTTGAACTCTGTGAACAGGAACTTGAGATAAAGGAAGAATCCGTAGAAGAAGCAAAGGCGGACGTTGAGATCGAAAAGGCAAATATGGAGGCCCTGAGAGAAGAGAAAACCGCTCAGCTCGAGGAGTATCAGAGAAGCATTGCCGCATCCCAGGCTCAGATCGATTCCCTTTCCGGTCAGATAGACGATTGCGATGATGAGATCGCAGCTCTTGCAAAAGCTATTGAGATCGAGCAGAAACAGATATGGCTTGCATCCCAGAGCTCCGCAAAGACCTATGATGGCGGATCCTTCATACTTCCCATCGCGTCTTATAAGTATGTATCAAGTAAGTATGGATGGAGAATCCATCCCATTTACGGAACACAGAAATTCCACAGCGGAGTCGACCTTGCTGCAAATTACGGAACTGCCATCTATGCCGCATATTCCGGCGTTGTTGCAGGTGCAGGATACAATTCCTCCATGGGTAACTACGTAATGATCAATCACGGTGACGGTCTGTACACCGTTTATATGCATGCATCCTCTCTGGATGTAAAAGAAGGTGATGTTGTTGCTACCGGTCAGACTATTGCAAAGGTTGGAAGCACCGGTAACTCCACAGGTAACCATCTGCACTTCTCCGTGCGACTTAACGGTGAATATGTAGATCCCAACAATTATTATCCCTTCTACTAAAACGCAATACAAAGGATGAATTATGGAAGACTTGAACAATGTAAATGAACAGCCCGTAGCTGCACAGTCTGCTGTGACAAGCAAGGGCGATAAGAAATTATTTGTTGCCGGTATCATCATAGGTGCGCTGGTCATGGCCATAGTAATGGTCATGGTTGTCCTTGGGATAACCAGAAAATATACAAGAAAGTATATCGAAGAAGGCACATATGTTTCCGGAAGTGATTCGGTTCTCGACGAAGCAACTGTTTTAAAGATCGAAGAGCTCCAGTCACTCATCG
>JAEEGF011752864.1_pt1 | contig 127602 bp, 123 predicted proteins | sample 9134171 | NCBI WGS metagenome assembly JAEEGF01 (sample SAMN16246542, study PRJNA631951) | gut metagenome | biome: gut microbiome; feature: rumen; material: AP-attached | host: Bos | place: Iran: Karaj | collected 2018-10 | reverse complement strand
GTCTCTTCGTCCGCACCACATGCAGGTATAGTGTAGCGGTAACACATTAGCCTTCCAAGCTGAGATCACGGGTTCGAGTCCCGTTACCTGCTCCAAGCAAAAGGCAAGTCGAAAGACTTGCTTTTTGCATATTTCGGATAATCGACAATAGGAGAAACACATGTTCGAGCTTCAATCTTATCTGGACCGGCTGATTTCGGAATGCCGTTCCGCTTTCGGCGACAGACTTCTGTATGTCGGGCTGCAGGGTAGTTATCTGCGCGGCGAAGCCCATGAAGACAGCGACATCGACGTAATGCTCGTTCTTGACCGCATGACTGCCGATGACATGAAGACGTATCAGAGCATTCTGAAACGGATCGGCAGTTATGAAAAGTCCTGCGGCTTTATCTGCGGCGGAGACGAGCTGAAACGCTGGAATCCGTTGGAGGTCTGTCAGCTTTTGCATACGACGAAAGATCTGTTCGGCTGTCTGACCGATTATCTTCCGGGCGCAACACGGACCGATGAGATCAATTATGTGAAATACAGTCTGGGCAATCTCTACCACGAATTGTGCCATCGGTATATCCATGCCGACAGAGAAAAGAACCGGAAGAAGTTTCGCGCTGCCTGCAAGGGCTTATTCTTTTTGCTGCAGAATCTGCACTATCTTGAAAGCGGTGTTTTTGCCGTCACAAAAAAGGAACTGTGCGCGCTTGTTTCGGCGGAGGACCGACTCGTGCTTTCCATGGCGGATCTTCCTGAGGAGTACGATTTTGAATGCATGTTCCGGATCGTATTTGAATGGCTTCAGAACGCGTTTCTTCGCATCGACCGTATCGGATCGTGATCGGATCAAGTAATATATTCCGATTTTGTGAACCTTTCGGCTTCTGTTTGCGACTTGATAGGTGAAGACGTCTTGAGAACAATGGAAAAGAGGTGAGAACATGATCGATTTTGAAACGCTCGTTTCAGGCGTGATGCAGCCGCTGGAACGCTTTGTGAAATTCCGTGTCGGAAATTTACAGGATGCGGAGGACATTTTGCAGGAGGTCCTGACGGCGGCGTATCGCGGTGCGGAAACGCTCTCCGATGAAGTCATGTTTAAGCCGTGGATCCTCGGCATCGCGCGGAACAAGTGCAACGATTATTACCGCGCAAAGGCAAAGCGCATGGAGATCCCTCTGGAATCGCTTGATGAAACGGCGGTAACGACCGGAATCCACGGCGTGACGATACGGACGGTCGTGCGGGATACGCTCGATTGCCTCGGCGATACCGACAAGCAGATCCTGTATCTCAGCTATTTCAGAGATCTTCCGCAGACGGAGATCGCAAGCCGGCTCGGCATTCCGGTCGGCACGGTCAAAAGCCGCCTTCACCACGCAAAACAACAATTCAGGGACTTGTACCCCGAAAAACCGAAAGGAGAAGCCGTTATGAAGAACGAACGTAAGTTTATGCCGGAGTATATGCCGGATTATCAGATCAAAGAAGTCGAAGGAGAACCGTTTGCGGTCTGCTGGGAAGAAATGATGGGCTGGTTCATCGTACCGAAGCTCGGTGAGAAGCTCAGCTGGGCGATGTACGATTTTCCGAAGCGCAAACGCACTGAGCAGTGCGACCTGGAAGTGACGGGTCGTGCCGAGGTCCACGGGATCGAGGGCGTCGAGATCGAAACGGTCGAATACGATCCGATGGACTGCAACAAGATCGAAGGCGAAAACGTCGCAAAGCGCCGCTTTGCAGCGCAGCTTACCGAAACACACTGCCGATATCTTGCGGAAAGCCACGTTGAGGACGGTGTGAAAAAGCTCTTTACGTTCCTTGACGGCGATGAATTTCTGCAGAACTGGGGCTTCGGCAAAGATAACTGCGGCAACGAGACGCATATCGCGCCGAAGGGGCTGATCCAAAAGCGCGGCAGCGTGATCACGACGGCGAAACAACCGTTTATGCTCGACGTCGTCGGTCGTTACGAGGTTACGATCAACGGAAAGACCTATGATACGATCTGCGTGATTGACGCAGGCGCGTACGAGGAAGGCGTCGTGACCGAGCAGTATCTTGATCGCAGCGGCAGGACGATCCTGTGGAGACGCTTCAATCGCAACGACTGGATGCAGGACAACTTCAAACGTCTCTGGACCGAGCTTCTTCCCGAAAACGAGCGCATCACCGTTGACGGCGAGACCTACGTCCACTGGTACGACTGCATTACCGATTATATTTTGTAATCCAAAAGATGAAACAGGACCCGGTTCATTACCGGATCCTGTTTTTGTTATTCCTCGACTTTGACGACCCCTTCGGAGATGATCAGATGGACGTCGCCGTCCTTTGTCTGCAGGATCACCGGATCAAGGAGCACCATCGCCTGCAGCGTTTCCGCATCGGCGGGATTCTTTACGGAATCACAGATGATCACATAAGACGGCATGGCTGCCGTTACCAATGCGAAGGTGTTCTCATCATACACGCCGTGGTGCGGCAGCTTCAGCACGTCGCAGGTCAGATTTCGCGTGCCGAAAATAAGCTTTTCAAGCTCTTTCCCGACCGCGTCGCCCATGAACAGATAGGATTTGCTCTGATACAGAATCTTTGTGATCAGCGATTGCTCGTTGTCGCTTTTACCGTCAAACGGAACGGGGGAGACCCAGATCTCCGCCTCGAGCTCGCCGTATTTCAGAGAAAGATCCCGGTCCAGATAGGATACCTCGGCGTCTGTCTGCGCCAAAACCGCAAGCAGCTGTGAATACTGCTTGGAATCCTTTTCGTATCCCGGAAGAACGATCCGGTCGACCGGAAGATTCTCGATCACGGTATCCGCGCCGCCGATGTGATCCTTGTCGAAGTGCGTCAGGATCAGAAGATCCAGCTTTTCCACACCGAGCTCGCCGAGCTTTGCAACAAGGCGTTCGCCGTCGCCGTGCTCGCCGGCGTCGATCATGATCGCCGCGTCCGGAGAACGCACCAAAAGCGCGTCGGCCTTGCCGATCGAAAAGGCGTAGACTTCCAGTTTTTTCGTGTCCTCAGATTCAGTCGGATCATAGGTGCACCCGCACAGAAACATAAAGGCCAAAAGAATGATCAATACTCGTTTCATGGAAACAGTATATCCGATAATTCCCGCATTGACAAGAGCCGAAAATATGTTATAATGATAATGCGAACAAATGTTCGTATAAAGGAAGATCGGAATGAAGGTATATGTCGGCGTAGAAAGCTATACGGACGAGGACGGGCATGTGAGCCCGCACATCGTGCAATGGCTGGACGGCCGCCGCTTTGAGATCCAGAAGGTCCTGGACGAGCGGCGCGCGGTCTGCATCGGCGCGGGCGGACGCGGGATCCGTTATACCTGCCTGATCAACGGCAGAAAGCGTTTCCTGTTTTTCGAGGGGGCGCGGTGGTTTGTGGACGCCGCAAAAAATTGATACGAAACAGTAGCAACCTTTGCAAATCCGTGTTATAATACATATATCATAAAAACGGAGGCCTATATGGAACAGGAATACAGCGTTGAAAACGCAAAGAAATTCATCAAACAAAAATTCATGGAGCAGGGGGATTTCCTGATTCTGAAGGAGGAAGTCTTCGATGCGATGCTGGACCGTATCGTCGAGCTCGATGAAGCGTTCATGGAGGATACCGGCGTTAACGACGGCGAGGTCTATGACGACGATAAGGCGTTCGAGTATCTGTTCGCGGAGATGCAGAAGTCGTTCGAGGAGCAAAAGATGTACTGCATGCGCTTCGTTGAGGACTACATGGACTACAGTGAGGCGTATCTCGAAAGCATCGGCGCGATCGAGTGGGATTAATACGGGGATTTTGCATTGAAGGTACTCTTTATCGGCAATAGCCATACCTATTTCAACGACATGCCGCATCTGTTCGCAAAGATGTGCGAGACGTTAACCTGCGAACAGACGGACGTCACGATGCTTGCGTTCTCGAACCGCAGGCTTGATTGGCATTGCGAGGAGTATTTTTCGGTGCGGTTCGCACTCCTTTACGGAAACTACGATTATTGCGTGATCCAGCAGTTCGGGCATCCGGTCCCGCCGATCGGAGAAACGGAGCCGCCGCTTGAAAAGCTTGTATCCTTGTGTGAGCAGGTCGGAACGAAGCCGGTGCTGTACATGACCTGGGCAAAGCGGGACGAGCCGGAAGCAGTTCCTTTGATCAGCGGCATCTACCGTACGCTTGCGGAAAAACACCATGCGCTTCTGGCGCCGATCGCGGAATCCTTTGAAGCGCTGCGAACGGACTATCCGGAGATCGATCTCTACTGGTTTGAAGGCTCGCATGCTTCGCCGTACGGGGATTATCTGATCGCGGCGACGTTTGCCGCGCTGCTGACCGGGCGAAACGATTTGTCTGTGATCCCGGATACGGTACTGGATTTCCGCGTTCGCTTTCATAAGGGACAGGACCCGAAAGCGATCGAGGACGCGGCGGCGGTCGAAAAACCGGGCGATCCGAAAATCACGGCGATCCTGCGGGAATATGCGCTGCGTTCGGTGCGGGGCGAAACGGTATGAAAAACGCCCGAATGTCGATCTTTTCCGTCGATACGTCGCACGTCGGCGTACTGGACGGTGTACGCGCGCTCGGCGTGCTGTGTGTGCTGTGGTTTCATTTCTGGCAGCAGACATGGCTGATGCCGACGTATCAGACGCCGTTTCTTGCATGGGCAGGCGTGAAGCAGATCAATCCGGACGTACTGCGCCGCGTGGGATATCTGTGCGTCGACCTGATGCTGCTTCTGTCGGCATTCGTTCTGTATCTGCCGCACGCAAAGCAGAAATTCTGCGGTACGCCGGTCGATCCGGTCAAAACCTTTTTCAAAAAGCGCTTTGCAAGGATCGTTCCGAGCTATCTGTTAGCCGTGATCGTGATGTTTGCTGTAGCTATGGCAACGGGAACCTACAAGGGCAAAGCATCATTTGCATTGAAGGATCTTCTGACGCATATCACCTTCACGCAAATGCTGTTCAACGACACTTATCTGTTCACCGGGATCACCGCGGTCATGTGGACGGTATGTATCGAAGTCGCGTTTTATCTGGTTTTTCCGCTGTTGGCAAAGGCGTTTACGAGAAAACCGCTTCTTGTATATGCGTCGATGGTTTTGTTCGGGATCTGGTTTACGCTGGATGTCTCGCCGGCGATCGGAGAGCCGCGGATCATGGTCAATCGTTTTCTGACTTTTCTTCCGGTCTTCGCAAACGGCATGATGGCGGCATACATATATGTCTGGTATGCCGAGCGTGTCAGACATAAGGCGATCCCGTCGATCATCGGTACGGCAGCGGCAGCGGCGGCGCTGTGGCTGATCGTATATCTGTTCCGGGCGTGTGCCGCGTCGGGAGACGCATCGAAGCAGCAGGTCTGGCAGATGCAGTACAGAACGCTGTTGTCGTTAGCGTTTACGGTGTTCCTGCTCGGCATGTCGATCTCGGCACGACCGATCCGAAGGATACTTGACAATCGTGTGCTTGCGGCGATCGCTTCCGTTTCCTACAACCTATATCTGTGGCACCAATGGCTGATGGTCAGGCTCTGTACCGCATTCGGCGCAAAGAGCGGCGCGGATATCGCCAAAGGGGGCGCAGGCATGCAATGGACTGTCATGCTGACGGGACTGGTGATCGCATTTATCACAGCAGCTGTCACAACATACGGAATAGAAAAGCCGATCTCAAGGCTGATTTTACACACAGGAAAGGAGAACAGAAATGCATTACACGATGAAGGTGAATAATGTTTGCTCCTCAAAGGTCGATTTTGATCTGGTTGACGGAAAAGTCCACAACGTCGTATTTACCGGCGGGTGCAACGGCAACCTGAAAGCGATCGGCAAGCTTGTCGAGGGAATGGAACGCGAAAAGCTGGTACACATTCTGAAAGGCAACACTTGCGGCGGAAGCAGCACATCCTGCGCGGATCAGCTTGCGCTTGCCGTGGAAAGGGCGGTGGAGAACTGATGCTGCGATTCGGATTCGACATCGGCGGGACCAACATCGCCGCCGGCATTATAGACGAGAAGGATCGGCTGATCGCAAAGGATTCCGTCAGATTCCCGCGGGGAGAGGGTACAGACGCCGTGATCGCGTCATGTGCGGAACTGTATCAAAGGATCCTTTCGCAATCCGCGATCTCCGACAATGAGATCGCCGGCGTCGGCGTTGCTGTTCCCGGCAGCGTATCTCCGCGCGATGGCGTCGTGATCGACGCGCACAACCTCGGTTTTCATCATACGCCGCTTGCCGCGATGCTTTCCGACGCGCTGAACAAGCCCGTTATGCTGATCAACGATGCGGATGCAGCGACGCTTGCCGAACATCGCATCGGCGCGCTGAAGGGCACGAAAACCGCAATGCTGATCACGATCGGAACAGGCATCGGCGGGGGATTGATACTGAACGGAGAACTGTTCCGCGGCGGACGAGAAAACGGCACCGAACCGGGGCATATGGTCCTGCGTAACGGCGGACGTTTGTGCTCATGCGGGATCAAGGGCTGTGCGGAGACCTATTGCTCTGCAACTCGTCTTTGCAAGGACGGCGAGGCGTTCGGTAAAATGACCGCAAAGGATGTGATCGGCGCTGCCAAGGAAGGAAACGAACAGGCGCTCGCGCTGTTCCGGGAATACATCGACGACTTCGGCAGTTATATCGCATCGATCGTCAATCTGCTCGATCCGGAACGCATCGCGATCGGCGGCGGCGTCAGCGGCGCGGGCAGCTTTCTCCTGGATCCGCTGCGTGCCGACGTGGAACATAAATGCTTTTTTGAAACCTGCACGGAGATCGTGATCGCATCGGCGGGAAACGACGCAGGCATCATCGGCGCAGGGCTGATCGTATCTTAAATTTTGCAGTACAAGAAAAAGACGACCGGAACACCGGCCGTCTTTTTGTATAACGTCAAATGGTATAGCCGCCGTCGCAACACAGGATCTGCCCCGTTATAAAACGTGCGTTGGCAAGATAGTACACAGCATCGGCGACGTCTTCCGCGGTACCGAGCTTTCCGAGCGGCGTCTCCGAACGGAAAGCTTCGAGATCTTCTTCGGACAGATGCGCGTTCATTGCCGTCGGAATCAGCCCGGGAGCAACGGAGTTGACGGTGACGTCGGAAGGACCGAGCTCCTTTGCAAGCGCTTTCGTGAAGCCGATGATCGCGGCCTTGGATGCGGAATAGATCACTTCACAGGATGCGCCGCAGAAGCCCCACATCGAGGAAATATTGACGACAGCTCCGTGATTGCGCCGCAGATCGTCGTATAAAAGACGCGTCATCAACATTGTACCGCGTACATTTGTATCAAAAACACGTTCATATTCTTCATCTGTTGTCTCTGCAAACAGTTTTTGCGGCAGCGCAACGCCCGCGCAGTTAACCAGAACGGCAACTGTTCCGAGACGCTTGTGAATCTCGGAAACCAAGCCCTCCGCAGCATGCGGATCGGTCAGATCGCAGGAAATACAGACATACTCCGTTTGTTCCGGAAAGGACGCGCAAAGCTGTTCGATCGACTCGCGATTCGTTCGGTACTGCAAAGCGACCGCATAGCCGGATAAAGCAAATTTACGTGCGATCGCAGAACCGATCCCGCCGGAAGAACCGGTGATCAGGGCAATCTTTTTCATGGGACCTCCGTCAGATCCAAAGCGGACATCATTTCGTCAAAGGCGGAAATATAATCGTCGCCTTCGCGGTTCAGAAGCGTAAAGATATATGTTTGATCGGCATTGACAGCATACAGGATCAAATCGTGCGTTCCCTGGTCGATATGCACCTTACAGGCGATCCTGCGGGCGTTATACCCATCTATACGTTTTGTTTCGACCTGTTCCACGGACAGCTCCTCGTAGCCGCAAAGCGTTTTCAGCTCGTGCACATACTCGTCCGTCGTAAAACTGTCAAAATACCAATTGCTCTCCGTCGATGAATAGGTGATGGAACTGGACAGCAGCGGATCGCCGTACGGAGCAAAGCACACGATCGAAACGCTGTCAACCGGTTCAAAGGGCTCCGGCAGGGATGCGGTAAAAGCAGCATGCCGATACGCATTCGGTACACCGCCCGAGCAGCCGAAGAGAAAGATCAGCACCAGAAGGACGGGGAAGAGCCGCTTCATGATGCTTCCTCCGTAACGCCGAGAATCTCTCCGATCAGCATAGTATGCGTATCACCGTCTTGATAGAAACGCGATAAAACGGACGGATCTTCTAAAAGATGCTCGTCAAGATCCGTTCTGAGGAGGATCTTGCATTCAATATGGTAACGGCAGCCTGCAAAGCCGTCCTGACCGCCGAAGCGATTGGGGAACAGTGAAGCGTTCAGCGCAGACATCTTGTCGACGTCGCGGCCCGATCTGGTTCCGCAGAAAGCCAGCTCTTCCTTGAGCGTCCCGGCGTTCGGCACACTGACGGTAAAGGTGGAGGCATGTGCAAGAAGCTCATGCGTGTAGCGGCTGTGCCGTACATAAACGGAGAAGGTCTGTTTATTCCAGATGATACCGAACTGTCCCCAGCCGATCGTCATAGGATTCCCGTCTACCATCAGAAACGCACCGCGCCGAAGCTGTTCGTTTGTTGCTTTCATCCAATCCATATTGCATACCTCCGATCATGATATTTTATTATAAAGGATTTCTTCTTAAAAATCCAGTATCAAAAAAGAAGCCGGTCGGCTTCTTTTCCTTCGTTATGCGTCATCGTGCATAAAGGTCGTTTTTCGAACGTTATGCTGAAACAGCATGACGATTCCCCAGATTCCGCCGAGTCCGACAAGGATATAGAGGATGATCGACATAACTGATCCGACGCCGAAGATCCATGTAACAAGATTGAAATTGAAAAGACCTACAAGCAGCCAGTTCAATGCACCTACGATCATCAGAATCAAGGCAACGATATTCATGAAATCACTCCTTTCACACAATTAGTATGAGCGTGAAAAGCGTCATTCATGCTCCTTTTTTTCGGGAAATATTTCGATCTCAAAACGATCGAACAGGATCGGTTCCATAAAATCGCTTTGACGGAAGATCGTATGAGAGAACTGTCCGAGCTCGCGGATATGCTTTTCAAGGATCACGGGACGGGAAAGATCAAGCGCCTGACAAAGCTCGTGCAGAACCGGCATCCAGCCCTCTAAATCAGAGGGTCGTGCGAGAGCGAACTCCCGCACGACTTCCGATTTGATCTTCTGATGTTGGATTGTTTTTGCCCAGATACGCATGATATCTATTACGGCTTCTTGGCAAACCAGCCGTAGAATTCGCAGCAGCCGGTATCGGTGTATGTGCCGACGAAATTGCCGTAGATGTTGTATTTTGCGCCGATGTTGTCGCCGGGCGTCCATCTGTCGCTGAGATTGTGCACATAAACCGTTTCGTTCGTCTTATTCATCGTCATCTTGACGATCGTATCGCCGTCGATCGTGATGACCTCAACGACGGTCGCGGTGATGCGGAAGCCGTATTCGTTGTTGGCATATTGCTGAATATTGGCCAACAGCTCGTCAATCTTGATCTTTGACGGGACCTCGAGGTAGTTATGCTTTGCTGCATAGAACTTGACAAACGCGGTCTTATCCGCAAATCCTCTGGTTACTGTAAACTTCACGGAACCGTTTTCAGCGCCTTCCTTTTCTGCGTTCAGCGTGATCACGGACATACCGTAGAAAGATTCTTCCATCGTGATCGGGAGGGAGAAGTTGCCCTCCGCATCGACGGTAATGCTGCCGCAGAGCACGTTCGTCGTATTATCGCTGGTCGCCGTCAGCGTTGCGCCGGGCAGGGTCGTACCAGTCACAGTCAGCTTGCCGTTCTTATCCGCGTGGAGCGAAGATCCTTCGGATCTGACTTCAAGGACCATCGGATCGGGAATGTACTTATAAGCATGAAGCTTCAGTTCTTTTTCCATACAGACATAGTTCGCAAGCTTAACGGAGATCGTGAGCGTATCGACCGTATCTTCCGTCGCGGTATCAGCGAACTTATAGTCGTAGACGAAATGACCGCCGTCATAAACAGTCGTCAGAACATTGTTGATATATGCATCCGGTCTCATGCTGTTTTCCCAATTGTCGATCATACCTTCAATGTGGACCTGATTGGAAACAGGCGCCATAAACGGTTCATCGCCCTGGGTAACAGGCTCGGTGATCGAGAAGGTCAGTTTCGGGAAACTGCGCTTAAAGGACGGACAGTTGACCTTATAGGATGAACCGTCAGCCTGCGTGATCGTGATATCCGGATGGAATTCGATCTCGGATTCCGATTCGGTCAGCGGACGACCGGGATAGAACACCTCGGCAGGAATCTTGACCTTGCGCGTGACGTCTTTTCCTTCCGTATTCGTGAAGGAATAATCGTCCTGGTTCGGGAAGTCGATCGTAACGGTAGAATTGCTCGGGACCACGATCGTGATCGCAATCATATCGCTGTTGTTGTCAAAGACTTCCTGCAGCTGCGCGGTTCTGGAATCGAGCGCGGGCGCTTCGGTAGCCGTGGGATTCTGAGCCGGTGTACCGGGTTCATCGCCGGGCTGATTGACAGTCTGCGCTTCATTGCCGCGCTGATCGGAAGCGTTTCCGCAGTTCAGCTGGTTCTTCAGAAGCCAGTATCCGACCACAACAAGAATACCAACGATCACAACGATGATCGCGATCAGAAGAACGGTGAACAGAGTGTTGTTCTTCTTTTTCTGCTGCTTGCGTTTCGGGGGAGTGGGCTCATACTCAAAAGAGTCCTCATCGTCCTCCAGCGCTTCTTCGTCGTTGTAGATGGATTCCTGTTCTTCTTCATCGTCTTCGCCGGAATCATCGTCTTCCTCGTCGTCCGTTTCTTCCGGCACGACCGGCTGCGGCTTCCGACGTATGCGGGACGGCGTCCATACGGGAGCAGGCGTTTCTTCTTCATGATTGTTGAGATCGATTGTTTCCTGTACTTCTTCGGCGGCTTCTTCGGCCTCGACCGGCTCCGCGGCATTCTCCGCGGGTTTTGCGGCTTTCACTGCCTGATCATCCTCGGTTTCGGATTGCTCGGGAGCGATCCAGGAAGGACGGCTGAACCGTTTTGTAGGCTGCGGCTGTTCTTCGGACGCTTTGGGTGCAGCGTCAGGCTTCAGACTTGCAGCACAAACTTTACAGAATGTTGCATGATCCGGATTATATGCTCCGCACTCCTTGCAAATCATATATGTACCTCCTAAATAGAATCTGGTGTATTCTGCATACTATTATAACATAAAATTACACAGAGAAGTGACGAATATGTAAACAATTTTCGATTTACATGTTTTTTTTACGTTCTTGTGATATAAATAGTTCCGAAAATATGCTTTTCGGAATAGTATAACACTGAAATTGTGAAACGGAAGGATTGGAAATGGTCTATTTCGATAACAGCGCAACGACGCAGACGCTTTCGGAAGCGGCAGAACGTGCCTGCTTCGCGATGACAAAAGAATACTTTAATCCCGCCGCAGCTTACGGCGCGGCGTTTACCGTTGAGAAATCCGTGTCGGAAGCCAGAGGCTTTGCGGCATCGCTCCTGGGCGCTGCTCCGAACGAGATCGTCTATACCTCCGGCGGGACCGAATCAAACAACGCCGCCGTTTTCGGCACGCTTCGCAGCGTGCGCGGGAAGAAAACGATCGTTACAACGGCGATCGAGCATCCTTCCGTTTATGAAACGATAAACGCGGCAGCAAAGCTGTTCGACGCAGACGTTTTGTATGCTCCGCTCTGTCCGGACGGGACCGTGGACATCGACCGGCTTTCAGAGGTGCTGACGCAGGACACTTCGCTTGTCAGTATCATGCACGTCAACAATGAACTCGGGAGCGTGAACGATCTTGACAGGATCGCGGCAAAGACGCGAGCGCTTTGTCCGAACGCCATCCTGCATTCCGACGGCGTACAGGCGTTTATGAAGGTATGCACAAAAAAGATCCCGGTCGATCTGTATTCCGTATCCGCGCACAAGCTGCACGCTCCGAAGGGCGTCGGTTTCCTGTATGTGCGCAGCGGCGTCCGTTTTGCGGGAGGTCAGATCGGCGGCGGACAGGAACGAAATCTTCGCAGCGGCACGACCAATGTCCCCGGCATTCTCGGGCTTGACACGGCGCTTCGGGCATATCAGGCAAACGAAACAGCATGGCATGCGCAGATGCTGCGCGTAAAAAAACGGCTGTATCGCAACCTGACGGCACTGCCCGATGTATTATTGAACGGACCGGCGATCGAAACCGGCGCGCCGCATATTCTGAATCTTTCGTTCCTCGGCATTCGGGGGGAGGTACTGATGCATGCGCTGGAACATTACGGCGTGATCGTATCGACCGGATCCGCGTGCTCTGCCAAAAAGCAGGGGAAGAACCGTGTTCTGAACGCAGTCGGTATTACCGGCGCGAGACAGGAAGGGGCGATCCGATTCAGCTTCAGTCCGTTCAATACGGAGGAAGAAACGGATACCGCGGCCAATGTAATAGAAGGACAGCTTCGCCTGCTGCGAAGGTATCAAAGGAGATAAACATGGAAAAAGCTATTCTTGTCAGATATGCGGAGATACATCTGAAGGGCTTGAACCGTCCGTTTTTTGAACGGCTTCTGGTCGATCGCATCAAACAGGCTTTGAATCCGATCCATCCGAACGTGGAACGCGAACAGGGCAGGATTTTTGTTTACGGCGTCTGTGAGGAGCAGATTCAGGAATGCGTGGACAGATTGCGCCGTGTTTTCGGGATCCATTCCGTCAGTGTGGCGTGCTGCGTTGAAAAAGTCTGGGAAAAGATCCGCGACGCGGCGATCGCCGAAACACGTTCCTATGCGGAAAACGGAGAGGAAAGGACCTTCAAGTGCTTTGCGCGCCGGTCGGACAAGCGGTTTCCGATGACGTCCGAAGAGATCTGCCGCGAGCTCGGACATGAGCTGCTGCAGGCGTATCCGGAGCTCAAGGTGGATGTGCATCATCCGGAGCTGCCGGTCACGGTCGAGATCCGTCAGAACAATGCGTTCGTATATATCGGTGAAGTTCTCGGTGCAGGCGGAATGCCGGTCGGCTCCAACGGCAAGGCGATGCTTCTGATTTCCGGCGGGATCGACAGCCCGGTTGCAGGCTACATGATCGCCAAAAGAGGCGTGATGCTCGATGCGGTCCATTTTTACAGCTATCCGTACACGAGCGAGCGCGCAAGGGATAAGGTCGTTGAACTCGCGAAGCTTGTCTCGCGTTATGCGGGAAGGATCAATCTGTATCTGGTCCCGTTTACCGATATTCAGATGACGATTTACGACAAGTGCCCGTCCACGGAAACGACCGTTCTGATGCGTCGTCTGATGATGAAAATCGCGGAACGGATCGCAAAGGATACGGGATCGCAGGCGCTGATCACCGGAGAATCCATCGGACAGGTCGCAAGCCAGACGATCGAATCCCTGTGCGTGACCGACGATGCGGTCAGCATGCCGGTGTTCCGTCCGCTGATCGGATTCGACAAAGAGGAGATCATAGACAAGGCACAGAAGATCGGCACGTTTGAAACGTCGATCCTGCCGTACGAGGACTGCTGCACGGTGTTCGTACCGAAGCATCCGGTTACAAAACCGAAAGTGGACAAGCTCAGGGAAAGCGAATCGCTTGTGGACTTTGAGCCAATGATCAGGAAAGCGATCGAAGAAACGGAACGAATGCAGATCGGATGAAATAATAAAAGAAAGGATGATACTATGAAGCATATATACAGAATCATCGGCATTATCGTCGTGATCATCGTGCTTTTGGCGGCGCTTCTGTATTTCTTAAATGAAAAGCAGATTTTGAAGGGGCCGATCTCCGAATGGATCACCAACGTCAAAGAAGACATCATGAGGATCTTCGGACACACGATGGACATGGTGCACGATATGGAAAATGAAGACTACCCCGTTACAAATTCGATCAACATACCGTAACAGGGGATTTTACACTTGACAAAAGCGAAACCGGATGCTAATATAGCTTTCGGTTCCGATATCTGGGTGTAGCGCAGTTTGGTAGCGTGCTTGAATGGGGTTCAAGAGGCCGAGAGTTCAAATCTCTCCACCCAGACCATATCGCCGTAAACGCATTGACGTTTGCGGCGATTTTGTTATTCTGACAGATTTCGATGCCGCGGAGCAGCGATCTGCACGTTTCGCACTATATATCATTTTTCTTGACAAAACAGTAGATTCATCCTTTGTTTCGTGCTAAAATATAGAAAAATCAAAACAGGAGGCAAATATGGAACGAACAGTAGCTTGGAACACTTACAACAAAACCGAGCTCAGAAAACTCGAAACCGTTGCAAAGGAATACCGTGCCTTTTTGGATGCAGGCAAAACGGAACGCGAATGCGTTGCCGGAGCGATCGAACGCGCAAAGGCGGCCGGTTATCGCGACCTCAATGAGATCATTGCGGAAAACGGCAAGCTGAATGCGGGCGACCGCGTATATGCGGACTGCATGGGAAAGGCGATCATGCTGTTCATCATCGGTAAAAAGCCGATGGAGAAGGGCTTCAATATCATCGGCGCACACATCGACTCGCCGCGTATGGACCTGAAGCAGAATCCGCTTTATGAAGATACCGGACTTGCGTACCTTGATACGCATTACTACGGCGGCATCAAAAAGTATCAGTGGGTCACGATCCCGCTCGCGCTGCACGGTGTGGTTGCGAAAAAGGACGGTTCGCTTGTCAACGTCGTGATCGGCGAAGACGAGAACGATCCGGTCGTCGGCATTTCCGATCTCTTGATCCATCTGTCCGCAGAGCAGATGCAGAAGAAAGCCTCGGAAGTGATCGGCGGCGAGGATCTGAACGTCATCATCGGCGGAGCGCCTCTGAAGGACGAGGAAAAGGAACCCGTGAAAGCAAACATGCTGAAGCTCCTGAAGGACAAATACGGCATGGAAGAAGAGGATTTCCTCTCCGCGGAGATCGAGGTCGTTCCGGCAGGCAAAGCGCGTGAACTGGGCCTTGACCGCAGCATGATCATCGGCTACGGACATGACGACCGCGTCTGCGCGTTCGCACAGATCAAGGCCATGCTGGATATTAAGAATACCCCGGATGCGACCTGCTGCTGCATTCTTGCGGATAAAGAGGAGATCGGTTCCGTCGGCGCGACCGGTATGCATGCAAAGTATTTTGAGAATACGGTTGCGGAGATCATGAATCTGACCGGAGATTATTCCGAACTGAAGCTTCGCCGCGCATTGACGAACGCGCATATGCTGTCCTGCGACGTCAGCGCAGGCTTCGATCCGAATTTTGCAGGTGTTTTCGAAAAGAAAAACAGCGCGTTCCTCGGCAAAGGCGTCTGCTTCAATAAATACACTGGCGCACGCGGCAAAGGCGGCTCGAATGATGCCAACGCAGAGTATATGGCAAAGCTCCGCAAGTGGATGGACGACGCGAAAGTAAACTATCAGACTGCAGAGCTCGGCAAAGTCGACGCCGGCGGCGGCGGAACGATCGCTTATATCTGTGCGGAATACGGCATGGAAGTGATCGACAGCGGCGTAGCTGTCCTTTCGATGCACGCTCCGTGGGAGATCATCTCCAAAGCGGATCTTTACGAGGCGTTCAAGGCGTACCGTGCGTTCCTTGTTAAGGCGGAATAATTGCGACATGGCGTTGAACCGGGGGCGTGCCCCCGGTTTTTTGCATAGTGGACAAGACGGCGGGAATGTTGTATACTGCAAAACAGAGGCAAAACGGATGCATCGATCGACACGAAGGACAATTGCATTATTGACTGCGCTGATTCTGCTTATGCTGTCGGGAACTGCATGCAGGACCGATCCTGCAGAGCAGACGGCTTCTTTGCCGTCGCCTTCGGTCATAAGTACAGAACAAACGCCGGATGCGGAAGATGTCATCGTACCCGAAAAACAAGAGAAAAAAGACGCCGATGATCTCGTCGTGACGCCCACGCCGACGGATACGCCTGCGCCGACGCCGACCCCGACCCCGAGCGCAACACCGGAACCGAATCTGTTTGCAGGCGTATGGACGATCGAGGATCTTCCTTTCTCTCTGGAACTGCGTGAGGATCTGACATATCTGGTCACGGTATCCGAGAAGGAAAGAGAAGGGACCTATTCATACAACTCAAACAGCGTAACGCTAACCGTCGGGGACGGCAAAACAGTCGAGCTTCATTATTATTCCAGAGCCGATACGCTGAAGATCGGGGACTTTAAGCTCATTCGCGACGATCTCATATTCTTCTTTGATATCGGAGGCGCACCCGTCACGTTCCAGAACGAGAACGACGATGTCACTGTCAAAGTCCGCGGCGCAGTCGTGGAGGCCAAGGGTAAAAACGCAAAAGAGATCCGGTCCTACTGTTTCACCGCGGCGGGAGCTGTTCCGCCCGAGTATTCCGGAGACTGGTTTGACACGGGAGATTCCGGATCGGCAGCCGGGTCGGTAAGGACGTATAAATATGACGGTACTTATATGCTGTGGACCGTCGATACGGAAGGAACGATTCTTGCACCGATCGAGGTCACGGTCGTATCCGGATTTGAGTATCCGGTACGATCCGAAGGGATCGATTATCTGCGGGAATCGATGAGATCGTTTTTGCGGCACAGAAACACCAGTACGGATGAGCTGAACCGAAGCATCGCAAGAGACGTCGCCGCAGCCGGGATGTATACGCGCGAAGGAGCGGTTACAGCGGGCGTGTCTCTGATTTCAAATCTATCGATGTACGGCTATTCCGTGGGACGTCAGGAGAACGGCGAATACCAGGCAGCGCAGGAATGGGGCGTGAATCCGCAGTGGGGTAGCAAACTTTCAGACGACGGGGAAGAGGGAGAAGAGGATGAGGACGAGCGCATGACATCCGAATCCTTCACCGGAATGGGCGAAACAGCCTGCATCGTTTGGGCGTATAAGCAGGCAGGACTGAATCTGTGCGTCGATGCATATACGCCGATCACCATACTCGGCGAACACGAAGACGCAGATGACAATCTGATCGAGATCAGCCGGGGAAGACCCGGCGATATCATCGAACAAGATGATCATTACAGCATGATCATCGACCGGATCGATCAGAACGGAGACGGCGTGGACGATGCATATCTGACATATGAAATGGGATCGCAGATGCTGACGATGCAGATCGTACCGTTCAAACAGATCCGGGAACACACGGTGTATTCCATGGAGGCAGTATTTGACGGCACAGGGAGATTTGCTGAAATCGTCAGATACTGGAACAACGCGTTTCGGATTCCGAAGGAAGAACTGCCGCTGTATCTTTTGGAAACGATGGAAGCCGAAACGAAACAGCAAAGCTTTATGGAACTTGTCGAAAAACTCGGATTCTGACAACGCGAGGGGTACCGCATGTTGTGAACGAATATGTATCGGGAATCGGACTTGCATGAATTGTTCGATTGAGATATAATGAAACAAAAAGCGGAGGTGCTGATTTGATTCAACTCATTTTCGGTGAAAAAGGATCGGGGAAAACGAAAAAGATCCTTGAAATCGCCAGTTAGGCTGCAGAGCAGGCAAAGAGCAGCGTCGTTTTCATCGATGAGGATGAAAGATACTTGGTTGATCTCAATCTGTCGTTTCGTTTCATCAAAGTGACGGAATATTCATTTTTCGGACCGAAAATGTTTTACGGATTCCTTTGCGGGACCGCGGCGTCGGATCACGATCTTGAATGCATCGCAATCGACAGCTTTATGCATCTTGTGAAGTACGACCTTGATTCGCGACATGCGGCGAAACAGCATAAGGTGACGCGAAGGTCCGCAGTATCGCCGGATGCGTTCTTAATTTGAATAGGAGGAGTACCAAATGAAGCGCAATCTGCTTTTCCTGTGCTTGCTGCTTTCGGCATTGCTGACAGGCTGTGTCGGGAACAACGCTGCTGAACAGCCCGCAGCGTCGACAGACGCGCCTGCGGCCGAATCTGTTGTAGCGGAACCGCCGCAGACGCCGGATCCGCTTTTATCCAGATCCGAATGGGTCGTCTCCGCACAGGAGGGATTCCCGGATTCGGATACGATATCCCGTCTAAAATCCCTGCAGCTTCTGGATCTTTCTGCATTCGCGGACACACCGTTTTCAACCGTAGAGGCAATCTCTGCAGCATTACCGGATTGCCGAATTATTTGGAATCAGAAATTTACCGACGGTATCTTTTGCAGCGAAGCCGAGGAGCTCGCGCTCCCGAATGCAACAGAATCCGATATTGATATGCTCGCTGCATTTCACTCGCTGCGTACTGTCGACGCTTCCGGCAGCACGGCATATGCTGCGCTTGCTGCGTTTCGGGAAGCGCATCCTGATATTACAGTACATTACACGATGGCGTTGGGATCTGAGAAGATCGACGAAACCAGTGATTCTCTGATTGTGCCGCTCGGTACCGATCAGAAGGATTTGACAAACAAGCTTTCTGCGTTCCCGCAGATTACGGATGTCGATCTTCGTGAAAGCGGATGGAGCGAGGAAGAGGTTACAGCGTTCCTTCAGGCGTTTCCGAATATAACCGTACATCGGTTTGTATGCATCGGCGCCGAGACTTTCGATTCCGACACAGATCTTTTGGATCTTCGTACGATTTCGGATCTCAGTATGGATAGTCTAACTGAAACGCTTTCCGCTTTTCCGTATCTCAAGTCAATCGCACTTTCGCCGGAAGTGAGCGAAGAGGATCTGAATGCGCTGCATAATGCGTTCCCGGATGTGCTGATTGTCGGTCCCGTTACCGCGTTTGAAAGGTCTTTCAAAGGAGATGAAAAAGTGATCGATCTTTCAAATATCGAAATGACAGATACGGATTCGGTTGAAGCGCTTTTGCAAAAACTGCCCTTTCTGAAAAAAGTCGTTATGTGCGGATGCGGCCTGACCAACGAACAAATGGAGACGCTGTGCAATGCGCATCCGGATATCAAATTCGTCTGGTATGTTATAATCGGACGGCGCAAGGTACGAACGGACGCTATAGGCTTCTCTACGCTGAATCCGACGAGACATAATCAAGCGGCTATGGCTGATCCGAATAGCAGCATATACAAAGCTGTCCGACTTTACAAAGGTGATATTGAGGCGTTGAAATACTGTACCGACCTGCAGGCGTTGGACCTTGGGCATAATTATCTTACGGACAGTGATCTTGACGTCATAGCCGGGCTCACAAAACTGAAGATTTTGATCCTTGCAGACAACGAGATCACCGACATTTCAGCGCTTACGACGTTGAAGGATCTCGAATACATTGAGCTGTTTATGAACAAGATCCCGGATATGTCTCCGCTTACGGAGATGCCGTCTTTGATTGATGTCAACATCTGCAACACCGGCGTTTCGGATCTGACGCCGCTGTTTGAGCTGACGGGCGTGAAAAGGCTCTGGTACGCGATGAATCCGTTTCAGGAATGGCAGGCGAAAGCCGTTAAAGAAGCTCTTCCCGATTGCATCTGCAACTATACGCTTGTATACGATGAAACAAGTGAAGGATGGCGGGATGATAGCCGCTACCGTTGGATGCGATCGTATTTCATTTGATCAAAATCGGACTTGCATGAATTGTATTTTTCGATATAATACTATAAAAATCAAAACGGAGGTGCAGATTTGATTCAACTCATTTTCGGTGAAAAAGGATCGGGGAAAACGAAAAAGATCCTTGAAATCGCCAACCAGGCTGCAGAGCAGGCAAAGGGCAGCATCGTTTTCATCGATGAAGACGAAAGATACATGTTTGACCTCAATCTGTCTGTTCGTTTCATCAATGCGACGGAATACAAATTGTTCGGACCGAAGATGTTTTACGGGTTCCTTTGCGGGATCGCTGCGTCGGATCACGATCTTGAATGCATCGTGATCGACAGCTTTATGCATCTTGTGAAGCACGATCTTGATTCGCTGCAGGAGATGTTTCAAAGCATGGAGGAGTTCTCCGATGCGCACGGCATCAAACTTGTTTTATCCCTGTCCTGCGCACCAGAACAGCTTCCCGATTTTCTGAAAACATATTTGGTCTGATTTTCGGGAACAATCGGAACCATGAGCTGTGAGGAAAGGGAATACCGACCTGCAGCTCTGTTTGCATCATGACGCCAAAACCGGATATCACTATGGAGCAAATCAATACAAACAATACGGAAACACAACAGAAAAAAAGGAAGAACGGAAAACTTCTTTTGATCGGATGCGGGTTTTTCTTTGCGATCATCGTTACGGCTGTTATAGCGTTTACGGCGGCGTGGCTTGCAGCTAAAGCAAAGTATACAGCCGACAACGGACACCTTGTCGAATCGGTGCGTCAGCTCAGAGAGATCATACACGATCATTATTTCTACTACGAAGAGGATGAAAAGAAGCTGACGGACGCGGCGCTGAAGGGCATCGCATCGGCGACCGGCGACCTCTATGCGGAATACTACACCGAAGAAGAATACGATGAACTGACGAAACAGAATCAGCGTACGTTTGTCGGCATCGGCATTCTGACGCAGATCAATGCGGACGGCGTCGTTGAGATCATTGATGTTTACGAGGATACGCCGGCAAGCGAAGCCGGACTGCTGCCCGGCGATATTCTGCTTGAGATCAACGGGACCGCTTTTGACGAAACGATGACGCTTTCCGACTTTCTTTCCAACGTGCGTGCGGAAGACGGCATGTCCAACGCTTTTGTCATTCGTCGCGGGGAAGAGACGCTTTCGTTTGATATCATTGTGCGGGAAGTGCATACGCCTTCTGTCAGCTACCGCATGCTGACGGATACAATCGGGTATATACATATACAGACCTTCCACGGGACCTGCGTGGAAGAAACGAGAAATGCGATGAAAGCCCTGCGCGAATCCGGCATGCAGAAGCTTGTGCTCGACTTCAGGGACAATCTGGGCGGTTCGCTGAACGACGCGATCGACATTGCGGATATATTCCTGCCGAAAGACTACAACGTTACGACGCTTCGGTCGAGAGACGGCGAGGTCGTTGCATACAAAACGAAGCAAAGCGGTATCGACATTCGTATGGTGCTTCTGGTCAACGGATATTCCGCATCTGCAAGCGAACTGGTCGCCGGCGCGCTGAAGGATTACGAGGCGGCTTATCTGATCGGGACGAAAACGTACGGAAAAGGGATCGTTCAGAGTTTTTTCAGAATAGACGAAACAAACGGCTGGATCAAATTCACGACAGACGCTTATTATACGCCGAACGGCGTCTGCGTGCAGGATAACGGGATCACACCGGATCAGATCGTGGAGCTTTCCGAGGAAGCTCAGAAGTATTCGATCGATTATATTCCGTTTGAATTGGACACGCAATTACAGGCGGCAATCGCTTATTTGGAGGAATAACATGGAAAAACGTCAATTTTTGGTCCGGGATGAATCGCTGTATCCTTCCGGACAGGACAAGATCGAATGGGTCAGACGAAATATGGCTTTGCTGAATATGCTGGAAAACCGGTTCCGTGCGGAACAGCCGTTCAAGGGGCTGCGGATCGCGCTGTCCGTGCATCTGGAAGCAAAGACCGCGTATCTGTGTGAAGTGCTGAAGGCGGGCGGAGCGGAAATGTATGTGACCGGCAGCAATCCGCTGTCTACGCAGGACGACGTCGCTGCGGCGCTGGTCAAGGAAGGCATGTCGGTTTTTGCAGTTCACGGTTCATCCTCCGAGGTGTATGAGACATGTCTTGAACAGGTTCTTTCCTCCGAACCGGATCTGATCATAGACGACGGGGGAGATCTTGTTGCCATGCTGCATACGAAGCTTCCGCATCTGATCCCGAAGATCCGCGGCGGCTGCGAAGAGACAACGACCGGGATCAACCGTCTGCTTGCGATGCAGAACGACGGCACGCTTCGCTTTCCCATGTTCGACGTCAATGACGCAAAGTGCAAGCATCTGTTTGACAACCGTTACGGAACGGGACAATCCGTTTTCGACGGGATCGACCGGACGACCAACCTGATCGTTGCGGGAAAGAACGTTGTCGTTGCCGGCTACGGCTGGTGCGGTAAAGGCGTCGCAATGCGCGCAAAGGGACTCGGCGCACGCGTGATCGTGACGGAGATCGATCCTGTCAAGGCGATCGAAGCCGTTATGGATGGATTTACGGTCATGCGTATGGAAGAGGCGGCGAAGGTCGGCGACGTTTTTGTTACGGTCACCGGCATGTGCAGCGTGATCACGGAAGAGCATATGAAGCTGATGAAGAACGGCGTATTGCTCAGCAATGCCGGACACTTTGACGTGGAGATCGATGTCGCGCGGCTGAAGCAGATCGCGGTCGAGACGCGCCAGATGAAACCGAATATCAAGGGATACCGTCTGGAGAACGGTAACTGGCTGTATCTGCTTGCCGAGGGACGGCTTGTGAACCTTGCATCCGGCGACGGGCATCCGGCGGAGATCATGGACATGAGCTTTGCTATCCAGGCGCTTTGCGCAAGAGAACTTGCTTTGCACCCGCCGAAGGAAGCGCGTGTATATGCCGTTCCGGAAGAGATCGACGCGTTCGTGGCCAATGAAAAGCTGAAGAGCGTCGGCGCGGAAGTGGATACGTTGACTGAAATCCAAAAAGAATATGCAAATTCTTGGAAAGTATAGGTTTACAGATCGACTTTTCTGTGTTATACTAAATTGATTAAATTGGGTTAATCCGTGTAAACGGATTCAATTTTCACCACCAAATTCCAACAGGGGGAACACAAATGAAATTCTACACCGCGAATGAGATTCGTAACATCGGCGTCTTCGGACATGGCGGCGAGGGCAAAACGACTTTGACGGAAGCGATGCTTTACAACGCAGGACTCGTTGATCGCTTCCCGAACAATGCGCCTACGACGGACTTTGACCCGGAAGAGGTCAAGCGTTCCATCTCCATCAACATGGCTCTTGCGCCTTTGGAATGGAAAAACACAAAGATCAACCTGATCGACGCACCGGGCTTCTTTGATTTTTACGGCGAAGTGGCTGCGGCAATGGCGCTGTCCGATGCGGCTATCGTCGTGATCAGCGCGGTTTCCGGACCGGCAGTCGGCGCGGAAAAGACCATGGCTATGTGCAAGGAACAGCACAAGGCGCGCATGATGGTCATCAACCAGATGGACCGCGACAACGCCAACTTCGAGAAGACGATGCAGTCCGTAAACGAAAAGTTCGGCGTGAACGTCGTTCCGATCCAGCTCCCGATCATGGAGGGCGGCGTGTTCAAGGGCTATGTCGATATCGTGAACATGAACGCCAAGATGTTCGACGGCAAGGGCGAAAAGGAAGTCGCGATCCCCGGAAATCTCGAAGCGGAAGCACAGGAGCTCTATGAAAAGCTCACCGAAGCGGCTGCCGAGGCTGACGAAGATCTCATGATGGAATACCTTGAGACGATGGAGCTTTCCCGCGAGCAGATCCTGATGGGTCTCTCAAAGGGCGTTCTGGACGGCGATATCACACCCGTTTGCTGCACGTCCGCGCTCAACAACATCGGCGTTACGACGCTCATGGATTACATTCTCCATTATCTGCCCACGGCGGCCGACGCGAAGCTTCCGAAGGCATACAAGAACGGCGAAGAGATCGAGCTCACGAGAGAAGGCAAAATGGTTTGCCACATCTACAAGACGGTCAACGATCAGTTCGGCAAGTACAGCATCGTGAAGGTCCATCGCGGCACGCTGGACGGCGGCGTTGCGCTTTATAATGCGAGCCAGGAAAAGAATGAAAAGCCCACGGCTCCGGTTATGCTGCGCGGCAAGAAGTCCATCGCGGTCGATAAGCTGAACGCCGGCGATATCGGTGCGATCCCGAAGCTGCAGGTCTCCAATACAAACGACACGCTTTGCGACGCATCCGATCCTGTCACAATCGAAAAGATCGTCTTCCCCGAACCGTGCATCAGCCTCGCTGTCACGGCGAAGAAGCAGGGCGAAGAAGATAAGGTCATCAGCGGTCTCAACAAGCTCCTCGAAGAGGATCCGACCATTGCGATCGAAAAGAACGCAGAGACCGGCGACGTCCTTCTGAAGGGTCTCGGCGAGATGCACCTCGACGTTACCTGCGCGAAGATCCGCAACAAGAGCAACGTCGAAGCGCAGCTTTCCGATCCGCGCATCCCGTACCGTGAGACCATTCGCTCCACGGCGGAAGCGGAAGGCAAGCACAAGAAGCAGTCCGGCGGCAGCGGTCAGTTCGGCGTCGTTCAGATGCGGTTTGAGCCGGCGCCCGAAGGCGTTGATTTCGAGTTCGTAAACGCAATCGTCGGCGGCGTTGTTCCGAAGGAATACATCCCCGCGGTCGAAAAGGGTCTGCGTGAAGCAATGCTGCACGGCGTACTCGCCGGTTATCCGATGGTCGGCATCAAGGCAACGCTCTATGACGGCAAATACCATCCCGTCGACTCCAAGGAAGTCGCGTTCAAGAGCGCGGCAAGACTGTCCTATAAGGCGGCGTGCGTCAAGGCAAGCCCTGCACTGACCGAGCCGATCTATACTTACTACATCTGGGTCCCGAACGATAACGTCGGCGACATCATGGGCGACCTCAGCCGTCGCCGCGGCAGAATGCTCGGCATGACGCCCAGTAACGGCGGTACCGAGATCGTCGCGGAAGCGCCGCTTTCCGAGATGTTCAAGTACGCGACCGACCTTCGTTCCATGACGCAGGCGCGCGGATCTTTCCGCAGCGAGTTTACCCGCTACGAGGATGTTCCCGCCGAACAGGCGAAGAAGATCATCGAGCAGGCAAAGCGCGAGGACGAGGAAGAAGAATAATTCCGAAAGGATACGGGAGCGCAATCAGCGCTCCCGGCTTTTTATATGGAGAAGCTATTTACGTGCAGCAAAGCTGCTTTGAAAAAAGCGCGCATCACATGCATGTTTTACGGCATAGGTCTGCCCGTCATTGCCGTGCTGTTTGTCCTGCCGTTCTTTTGGGGCGGAGAGAACAGGCTTTCATGGCATTTAATCATATATGCGCTTCTTGCTGCATTCTTCGTCTATTCCGGTTACCGTGCATTCCGTGTTCTGCGTTCCCTTCGAGATTCACGGTGCAGGACAGACGGCGTAACCGTTTCGGGGATCCATACAAAAGATCCGTATCAAAAAGGCGTTTCGTTTCAGATCGACAGAAAAGACATTACCAACGTAAAAGATACGGTTTCGACAACGGTTAAAAAAGAGGACATAGACTATAACCCGCGGACGCTGCACCGCGCGCCGTTTGAATCGCCGAATCTGCGCGGATATCGATCAACCATTATAGAGACCGGGAACGCTTCTTATTTGCTTTTCGGGATTGAACTGACAGATGAACTCAAGAATGCTCTGAAACCTGAATAATTACGAAGAAACCGGCGGAATTCGCCGGTTATTCGTTATCGGGATGAAAGAATTGAAAGACAGATCGAGCGGACGCCACCGTCATTCCCTTCACGGCGGCAAGATCCTCAATGCCTGCCGCTTTGATGCGGTCCACCGTCAAAAACGTATCGAAAAGAATACGTTTGCGCTTTTCACCGACGCCGGGAATCGAATCCAGTACTGAATACAGCGCGCTTTTGCTGCGCAGATTGCGATGATAGGAGATCGCGAACCGGTGTGCTTCGTCGCGCAGACGTTCGATAAGATGCAGCGGCGCGCTGTTCTTCGGGATCACGATCGGGTCTTCCTGTTCCGGCAGGTAGATGATCTCGTCGGATTCGGCCAATGCGCAGATCGGAATGTGAGACAGATTCAGCTCGGAAAGAACGGACACGCCGACTGCGAGCTGCGTTTTGCCGCCGTCGAGCACGATCAGATCCGGAAGCTCGCCATCTCCGGACAGCCTGCGGGTCAACACCTCCTGCATCGAGATCAGATCGTCGCCGCCCGCATCGGAACGGATACGGAAGTGACGGTATGCCGTTTTATCCGGCTTGCCGTCGCGGAATACGACCATGGATGAGACCGTATTTGTTCCCATCAGATGGGAATTGTCGAAGCATTCGATGCGTGAAGGGATCTCGTCCAAACCCAGAATGCCGGACAGCTCCGCAAGCGCGCCTTCACCGCGTTCCCATTCGCGCGTACGGATCCTGTCGTTTTTCTCGAGGAGCGCTTTGCAATTTTGCCTTGCCATATCGGTCAGCTGATGCTTAACGCCGCGCTGCGGAATGCTTACAGACACTTTTCTGTGTTTCCGTTCACATAGCCATTCTTCGATCTCAGGCATATCCGTACACGCCTCGGCGAGAAGAACGGAAGGGGGGATCTCAATACCGTCCTGTCCGTAGTACTGGAGCAGAAACGCATGAAGCCATTCGGCGGGCGCGTCGTCGCCGTCGCCTTCCAAAGGAAACGCATGCGTTCCGATCACCTTTCCGCCGCGTACAAACAAAGCAAATACCATACGGGTATCATTGAGCGAATCGACGGCAAACACGTCCGCAGCAAGATCGTTCACGCTGATCGCCGCCTGCTTTTCCCGCAACGCCAGAGTTGCTCTCAGTTTATCGCGAAGCATGGCGGCGCGTTCAAAATCGAGCGCGTCGGATGCCTCCTGCATTTTCCCGGTCAAATAGGGGATCAGATCGCCGCTTTTGCCGTTCAGAAGACGGATGGCGTCGTTGAGATACGCGTGGTATTCTTCACGCGAAATCAAGCCGCTGCAGGGCGCGCAGCATTTACCGACATGGTGCAGAAGGCAGGGGCGTTCGCCGCGCGCCTGCATATGTGCGATATTCTTTTTGCAATGCCGCAGAGGAAACAGATCATAGACAAGCCGAAGCTCTTCCTGCACGGAGGGACCGACGATATACGGACCGAGATAGGTCGCGCCGTCCGGCTTGACGCGCCGCACGATCTCGATCCGGGGATAGTCCTGCCGCAGATCGATCCGGAAGTACGGGAAGTGCTTGTCATCCTTCAAAAGGATGTTGTATTTCGGCATGAACTCCTTGATGAGATTGCTTTCGAGCGACAGCGCTTCAACTTCACTGTGTACTTCGATCGTCTCGAAATCCGCAATGTGAGAGACCATCGCGCGGACCTTCGGCGATTGGGCTTTTGAAGACTGGAAGTACTGGCGGACGCGGTTTTTGAGGATCTTTGCCTTTCCGACATAGATCACCGTGCCTGTATCATCCAGCATCTTATAAACGCCCGGCTTTTCCGGAAGCAGGGAGATTTTATCTTCCAATAAATGATTCATGTGCGATCTTCCCGAATGGCTTCTGCTTTCAGCAGCATTTCATAAAGCGTCGGAGCCGGCAGCCCGACGACGTTAAAATAGTTTCCTTCGATCGACTCCACAAAAACACAGCCCAATCCCTGTACGCCGTAGGAACCGGCTTTATCCAGCGGATCGCCGGTGGAAACATACCAGCGGATCTCCGCTTCGCTCATCGGACGGAATCGGACTCTCGTGGTCACATAGCGAAGATCAGAGTAACCAGATTTGAGAACGGCAAGACCCGTATAGACCGTATGCGAGCGTCCCTGCATGCGTGTCAGCGTGCGAACGGCGTCTTCGGGCGACTTCGGCTTCCCGATGATCTCACCGTCAAGATCAACGATCGTGTCTGCGCCGATCACGCAGGCGTCCGGATGAAGGCGCAGCGCAAAGTCGGCCTTTTGCTTCGCAAGATGCATCACGGTTTCGGGGATCGACAATCCTTCGGGAATTTGTTCCGGATCCGTGCAGACCTCCGTGCGACAGGACAATCCCATGAAATTCATGATCTCATGACGGCGTGGCGATTGCGAAGCAAGGATCAGTTCCATGTTCCCTCCCATAAGAGACCGACGGGGCAATGGTCGCTTCCGAATACGTCGTTATAGATGCGCACATCAACGATTCGCTCCCGATCTTCCTTGCGGACAAGGAAATAGTCGATGCGCCATCCGGCATTGTGTTCGCGTGCGCGGAACCGATAGCTCCACCAGGAATACGCGCCTCTCAGATCCGGATATCTGACACGGAACGTATCCAGAAAACCGGCGTCCAGAAGTGAGCCGAACAATGCGCGTTCCTGGTCCGAAAAGCCGGCGTTGCCGCGATTCGGGCCGGGATTTTTGAGATCGATCTCCTGATGCGCCACGTTCAGATCGCCGCAGTAAATGACGGGGCCGTCCTTTGCAAGCCCGGTCAGATATGCGCGGATCGCCGTTTCAAAATCGGTGCGGAAATCAAGGCGCTTGAGACCTTCCTGCGCGTTCGGCGCATATGCGGTCACAAAAGTGAAAGCGGGATAGAACAGAGTGATCGTTCTGCCTTCGGCATCGAAGCGATCGTCCCCGATGCCGTAACGAACCTTTAACGGCTGTTCCTTCGCAAAAACGGCTGTTCCCGAATAGCCTTTTTTCTGCGCGCTGAAGAACCAGGAATGATATCCATCCGGCTGATATGACAGCTGTTCCGGCTGCAGCTTGGTCTCCTGCAACGCAATAATATCCGGGGATTCCGTTTGCAGAAAATCGTCAAATCCCTTCTCAAGACAGGCGCGAAGGCCGTTAACATTCCAACTGATCATTTTCATGCCTTTATTATATATTTAAAAAATCGTGTTGACAAGACCAAAGATCAATGTTAGCATATCTGTATCATATGAAACGGAAATGGCACAATATGAGTACGATATCAGATGCTGAACGTTATACGAAGCAGTTGTGCGGAACGGTTCTGTTCAAGGGAGAAACGGAAGAACGGATCAGAAACTGGATCTCCCGTGCCGATGTATCGATCTGCGAATATGAAGCAGGAGAATACCTGTTCCGGAAGAGCGATACGAACGACCGGATCGGTATTCTGCTGCGCGGGAGTGCGGAAGTCAACAGAGTGAGCGCCGACGGACTGATGCATATGAGTACGCTGAAACGCAACGATCTGTTCGGCGCGGCTTCGATCTGCGGAAAAAAAGATGAATCGTATGTAACGGATATCCGCTGCAAAGAACGGACGCGCGTACTGATCATTCCGGAAGAGGAGATGCTGGACCTTCTTTCCGACAATCGAACGGTGCTTCGGAATTATCTCAGCTATCTGAACGGACGGATCCGCTTTTTGAACAAGCGTCTCGATGCTTTCTCAAAAAACTCGGTTGCGGCGCGTATCATGTCATTCTTTGCGTCGGAAGCAAAGGATCGCGTTTATACCGTCAAAAGCTTTACAAAGCTTTCCGAATCCCTGTGCGTCAGCCGCGCGACGCTGTATCGCGCGCTCGGCACACTTGAGGATGAACATAAAATCCGCAGAAACGGAAAAGAAATAGAACTGATGGAGGACTATCAATCATGAAGAAAATCATTGCTCTTTGTCTCGTGCTGATGATGGCGGTTTCGATTGCCGCATGCGGCAAAACGCAGGAACAGGTCGAAGAACCTTCCGAACCCGTGCGCGTTGCAGCGCTAGCAGGTCCGACGGGAATGGGCCTTGCCTACATGATGCAGGATATGCAGGACCGCTATGCTGTTGAGCTGTTTACCGCGCCCGATCAAGTGACGGCAAAGATCATCAACGGCGAAGTTGACATCGCGGCGGTACCGATCAACCTTGCATCCGTGCTCTACAAGAAAACCGAAGGAAAGGTCAATGTGATCGCGATCAACACGCTCGGCGTGCTTTATCTGCTTGAGAACGGAAACACCGTCAACAGCGCAGCCGATCTGGCGGGCAAAACGATCTATGCGACCGGTCAGGGCAGTACACCGGAATATGTGCTGCAGTATCTGCTTGCGGCGAACGGACTGACGGATTCCGTGACGGTCGAATACATTGCGGATAACACCGAGCTGATCGCAAAGCTCGCAGACGGAAGCGCGTCGATCGCGCTGCTGCCGGAACCGTTCGTTTCGATCGCGACGGCACAGAACGAAACCGTTCGCGTTGCGCTGAAGATCAACGATCTCTGGAGCGAAAAGAACGACACGCAGCTTGTACAGGGCGTTTATATCGTCCGTACGGATTACCTCACATCCAATAAGGCACAGGTCGACGCGTTCCTGAAGGATGCAGAGACATCTGCAAAGAAGGTCGTATCGGAAGATGACGCGGCAGCGGTCGTCGTTGCGCAGGGCATCATCGGCAAGGAACCGATCGCAAAGCGTGCGATCCCGAACTGCAATATCACGCTGATCACCGGCGCAGCAATGAAAGCAAGCGTGTCGGCAATGCTGCAGGTCCTGTTCGACGCCAATCCGAAGTCCGTCGGCGGATCCATGCCGGGCGACGATTTCTATTATGCGGCAGATCGCTCCTAAGATCCTGAAAACCTGTGTTCCCGTCGCAGTCTATATTGTGATATGGCAACTGCTGTCGATGCTTGTCGGCAGCAGCTTGCTGCTTCCGTCCCCGAAAGATACGGTCGCTGCGGCGGTCGGCATTCTCGGCTCGAGCCGCGGATGGAGCGCGATCGGCATGACGCTCGTCCGTATTCTTGCGGGGTTCGGTTTAGGCTGCGTGATCGGTATTGCGCTTGCGGTACTGACCGCGCATTCCAAGACCGCAAAGTGGCTTTTGCAGCCGCTTCGGTCTTTGATCAAAACGACGCCGATCACATCCTTTGCGCTGATCCTTTTGGTTTCTGTTATTTCCGGCGTCGTGCCGGTCGTGGTTTCCATGATCATTGTGATGCCGATGATCTGGCAGACGACAGAGGAAGCGATCCGCAATCGCAGTCCGCAGCTTTCGGAGATGTCGCAGATCTTCCTCACTCCGTGGAAAAAGCTGCGGTATGTTTCGCTGCCGCAGATCCTTCCCAGATTCTTTGCGACGGCGTCGACCGCGCTCGGCTTTGCGTGGAAAGCTGTCATCACGGCGGAGATTCTGGCGCTGCCGCGGTTCGGGATCGGCAGACAAATGCAGGATAACAAGATTTATCTCGAAACCCCCGAGCTGTTTGCTTGGACGCTTCTGGTCGTATTATTCTCCGTTCTGATCGAATCAACGCTCAGATATTTGCTGAGAAAGGTGGGGCAGCGGTATGATTGAAATCAGAGATCTGTCTGTAAAACTCGGGGAAAAACAGGTGTTCAGCAATTTTACGGCAGAGTTACCGGATGCGGGAGTCGTACTGGTCGGAGGAGAATCCGGGATCGGCAAAACGACGCTTCTGCGCGTATTGTGCGGACTGGTTAAACCGGACAGCGGAACAGTGACCGGACTGAAAGATCGAAAAGTGTCCGTTGTATTTCAGGAACCGAGATTATTGGAGCATCTGACAGCGCTTGAAAATGTTGCGCTGGTTTCAGACCGCGCATCTGCAGAAGTGCTTTTGCGCGAACTGAATATGGAAAACGAACTGCATCTGAAGGCAGGCGCTCTTTCCGGCGGACAAAAACAGCGTGTTTCTCTGGCGCGCGCATTTGCATTTTCAAACGATATCGTATTGCTGGATGAACCGTTTACCGGGCTGGACGAGCAGAATAAACAGAAAGCGGCGCAGCTGATCCGTACTGCGCGGCTTGCCGTTGTGGTATCTCATGATCCGACGGACGCTGTTTTGCTGTCAATCGACGAAAAAATACAGCTTTGACTTGCACTTTTTCTGCATGTGTGGTATGATAGCATATCAATATTATGCGGAGGAATGCATATGGGTATTGTCGTTCGGGATAAGAAGTTTCCGTCATCGACCGGAATCTGCGATGTTCGTTACCGTATCTGGGCGCCGGATGAGCCCCGCGCTTGCGTACAGATCATTCACGGCATGGCGGAACACATTGAGCGGTATCACGATTTTGCGATGTTCCTTGCCGATAACGGATTCCTTGTATTCGGCATGGACCTTCCCGGTCACGGCAAATCCGTCGGAAAAGATCAGCCGGTCGGATATTTCGGCGAAAAAGACGGCTGGGATCATCTCATCAAAGACAATAAAACCATGCATGACGCCGTCATGAAGGATCATCCTTCGATGGCTTGTATCCTGTTCGGTCATTCGATGGGCAGCTTCCTTGCAAGAACGTATGCCGGTCGGATGGGCGTTGATTTTGATGCGTTCATTTTCTCCGGGACCGCAGGCGCAAATCCGGCGCTCGCGATTGCCAAGATGATGGCGAAGAGCGCGATCAAAAAAGGTAAAGGCAATCAGCCGAACGAGAAACTGAATAAACTCGGCTTCGGCGGTTACAACAAAAAGTTTAAGGACCCGAGAACGGAATTCGATTGGCTTTCCCGCGATACGGCCAACGTCGATCGCTATATAGAGGATCCGCTCTGCGGCTTCGTATTCACATCCTGCGCGTTCTACGATCTGTTCACCGGGCTCGGAGAGGTCTCAAGCCTCAACTGGGCAAAACGTGTTCCGAACCGTCCGATCTTTCTGCTTGCAGGTTCCAACGATCCTGTCGGAAACATGGGAAAAGGCGTCAAGCAGGTGAATCAATGGCTTTTGAAGAGCGGTCACAGGGTCACGATGAAGCTGTATCCGGAAGGACGGCATGAGATGCTGAACGAAACGAACCGCAAAGAAGTGTACGGCGATATTCTTCTGTTCATCGAAGCCGTGTGTACGGCCGGAGAGAAAGAATGAGCGTTCTGATCTATCGCGATGATAAAACCGTCGGTGCATGCGCAGCAACGATCCTTGCCGCAAAGATCCTGACGGCAGCAAGCTGCACGATCGGCGTTGATTATCACGAAACGCTTCTTCCCGTCTTTGAATCGCTTTCCGCCATGACAGAGAACGGGCTTCTTGCGTGGAACGATACCAAGGTATATCAGCTCTTCGAGTTTCTGCCGGACGGCAGCGGAGAACAGAGAATCGCGAATTTGCTCGGGAAAGCGTTGTTCGCAAAAACGGACATCAGCGAGAAGCAGTACATCGTTCCGTTTTCGACGGAACAGCCGCCGGAAGAGACGGCGCGATCGTTTGAGGAAGCGATCCTGAATGACGGCGGTCTCGACGCAGCGCTGATTGCCGTACGGCATGACGGGTCTCTGCTGATGAATCAGAACGCGGGCTGCGACCCTGCGGCGCATGCGGAGACGATCGACGGAGATTCGTTCCTGACGGCAGGGCTCAATGCGCTGATGCAATGCAAGTGCCCGATCGTTGTTGCGACAGGGAAAAACGCCGCCGGTGCAGTCAAAGCAATGCTGAAAGGCAGCATGCTCGAGACGCCGCTTGCAGCACTGCGCCTCCATCCGGGAGCGACCTTTATTTTGGATGAACAAGCAGCGGAATTGCTGTGATCATACGAATAGATTGACTTGAATTAGGAGGAAAACATATGTCCGGACATTCCAAATGGGCAAACATCAAGAACAAAAAAGAAAAAACCGACGCACAAAAGGGTAAGATATTCACAAAGATCGGTCGTGAGATCGCCATCGCCGTGAAGGAAGGCGGCGGAGCCGATCCCGCAAACAATTCAAAGCTGCGCGACGTTATCGCAAAAGCAAAAGCCGCCAACATGCCGAACGACAACATCTCCCGTTCGATCAAAAAAGCAAGCGGCGACGGAAACAGCGTCGACTATGAAGAAGTCGTATACGAAGGCTACGGTCCGGGCAATATCGCGGTGATCGTAAATGTTCTGACCGACAACCGTAACCGTATCGCCGCTGAGATGCGCCATATCTTCTCCAAGAGCGGCGGCAACATGGGCGCTTCCGGTTCCGTTGCATGGATGTTTGATAAGAAAGGGCTTATCGTTATCGAACGTACCGCGCTGATGGATGAGGACGAAGTCATGATGCAGGCGCTTGACGCCGGTGCAGAGGACTTTGTTGCGCAGGACGACGTATTTGAAGTGTACACTTCACCGACTGATTTCTCCGCCGTTCGCGAAGGGCTGGAAGGCTTGGGATACACGTTCCTTTCGGCAGAGATCGGGCAGATCCCGAAAAACACGTCGAACATCACCGACCCGGAAACGATCGAAAAGATCGAACGGTTCCTTGAGAGACTGGATGACAATGACGACGTACAGGAAGTGTTCCACAACGGCGTCTGGGATGAATAAGTTCGGATCGCTTACAATAAGTATTACAGAATAAAAAAGGAGGATCTATCATGGCGATTTCTGTCGTGAATGAAATGGGAACCGTTTCCGTTTCGGAGGATCTGATAGCAACGATTGCCGGGTATGCCGCAGTTGAAAACTACGGTATCGTCGGAATGTGCGCAAGAAGCGCAGGTGATGCGATCGTTGAATTGTTTGGAAGAGAAAACCTGCAGAAAGGCGTTCTGGTCGAGAAGGTCAGCGATACAGAAGTCGATATCAGCCTACATGTCGCGCTGCAGTACGGCGTATCTCTTCCCGCAGTGTCGCAAAACACAAAGCAAAACGTACGTTATCGGATTGAAGATTTGACCGGAGTTTCGGTTCGCTGCGTGAATATCTTTGTGGAAAGTATTCGCGTTCAGTAAGCGGATTTCGGAGGGTTTGAGCATTGAGCATTATGAGCATTACCGGCTCGCTGCTGCGGGATATGTTTCTCGGCGGCGCGGCCAATCTTGAAAAAAACAAAGCGTATATTGATTCGCTGAATGTATTTCCCGTTCCGGACGGAGACACCGGCACCAACATGTCTATGACCATGCAGGGCGCCGTGAAGGATCTCAGGTCTATGCCGGATTCCGTCTCGGTCGGAGAAGTCATGGATGCGATCGCACTCGGCGCGCTGAAAAACGCACGCGGCAATTCCGGCGTTATTCTTTCTCAGCTCTTCCGCGGCTATCAGCAGATTTGCAAAGGTCAGGAACAGATCGACATTGCAATGCTTGCTGAGGCTCTTGAGACCGGCACCAACAAAGCGTATAAAGCGGTTCTTCGCCCGAAGGAAGGCACGATCCTGACCGTATCACGGATGATCTCGCAGGATGCGCTTGTGTTTGTAAAGAAAAAACAGAACGCGTCTCTGGAAGAGTTCATGGACCGTATCCTCACGATCGGACAGGAAGCGCTGGACAACACGCCGAATCTTCTTCCGGTTTTGAAGGAAGCCGGTGTGGTGGACAGCGGCGGATTCGGTCTTCTTACCGTGTATCGCGGCTTCAAAGCGGTCCTGATGGGCGAAGAGATCCCGGATATGGACATGGAAGAAGAAGCCGAAGATGCAGCTTTCGATCAACCCGATGAAGGCGCAAATCTCGATCATTTTTCTACCGAAGACATTGAATTCGGCTATTGCACAGAGTTCTTCATCGTTCGGCTGATCGACGGTTTTTCCGAAGAAGATCTGCAGAAGCTGCGCGATCATCTTGTCAAGGTCGGTGATTCCGTTGTCGTCGCATCGGGTGATGACTTTGTTAAAGTGCATGTACATTCAAACTGCCCCGGCAAGATCCTGCAGTTTGCAATGCGTTACGGTGAACTGGACCGCATGAAGATCGAGAACATGCGCGAGCAAAACCGTCAGCTGATCGAGCAAAAGAAGCGCAACGAAAAGGAATACGGAATCGTCGCGGTCAGCGCGGGCGACGGAATTGATGAGATTTTCCGCAACTTTTCCGTTGATCGCATTATTGCCGGCGGTCAGACGATGAACCCGAGTATCGATACGATCGTGAACGCCGTAGGACAGTGCAATGCAAGAAACGTATTTGTTTTGCCGAACAATTCAAATATTATCCTTGCGGCGCAGCAGGCGCAGCATCTGTGCTCCTGCAACGTGATCGTTCTTCCGACAAAAACGATTCCGCAGGGCATCGCAGCGGCAATGGCGTTCAATCCGGATCTTTCGCTGGATGAAAACCGTGAGAACATGCAGGAAGCCGTTGAGGAGATCGTTTCCGGCGCGGTCACCTATGCGATTCGCGAGACACATTACAACGGCAATGAGATCAAAGAAGGCGATATCATAGGTCTTGTCGATAATGACATTTCCGCGGTGTCCGCAGACGTGAATGAGACGGTGGAGAAGACCGTTCGCTGCATGATCGAAAAACGCGGCATCGAGGATCCGATCGTGAATCTGTATTTCGGCGATGCGGTTGAAGAAGATGACGCAAACGCGCTGTCCGAGCGCCTGCAGGAACAATTTGAAGATGCGGAGTTTATAGTCGCAAGGGGCGGACAACCGCTTTACTACTATTATCTTTCTGTTGAATGACGGAATACAAGCCGCCGAAAGGCGGCTTTTTGTATGGAACTGATTGATCTGAAGGGCATAGGCCCGAAACGCGCAGCACTGTTTTCGGAACTCGGTATTCGAACGCCGGAAGACCTTATTACGTTTTATCCGCGTGAATATCTTGATTACTCTGCGTTTGTTCCGATCAGACAAGCCGAGGACGGGGACCGCGTTTCCATCTGCGTAACAGCGCAAGCCGATCCGACTGTGTATTACTTCAAAGGAAAATACATAGTCTCGCTTCGCGTTGCAGATTCGAGCGGAAGCGCTGTTCTGAAATGGATCAACCAACCGTACAGATCCAATCAGTTTCATGCGGGCGACGTTCTGTATGCAAACGCCACCGTTTCAAGAAAGCGCGGCATTGTGTTCTACAATCCGCAGATCAACCGTTCGGACCGTAGGATCGTTCCGATCTATGAATCGTCAAAGGGCTTGACACAGACTGTAATCCGCGATTCAGTGAAAGAGATCCTTGAACACAGAAGCGTATCAGATTCTCTTCCGGCTGACTGGATCAAGCGCTATCAATTGACGCAGTATTCCGAAGCTTTACAGGAGATCCATTTTCCGACGTCTACGGAAGCGTTGAATCGCGCAAAAAAGAGGATCGCTTTTGAAGAAGCATTTTTATATTTTACGGCGATCCGCGCAGCCAAAGCCGACAGAACAAAGAGAAACGGATTTGCATTTCGGACGGATCATGCGATCGCAGACTTTTTATCCGTGATCCAGTTTACGCCGACGGATGCACAGATGCGTGCGATTCAGGAGATCGAATCCGATATGCGATCCGATCGTCCGATGAATCGGCTCATTCAGGGCGACGTCGGCAGCGGAAAAACGCTCGTGGCGGAATTTGCTCTGTTTACAGCCGAAAGGAACGGCAAGCAGGGCGTTATGCTCGCGCCGACGGAATTGCTCGCGGAACAGCATTACAGAACAATGCGGAAGCATTTTCCGGATGCGTGTCTGTACATCGGGCAAATGCCTGCAAAAGAGAGAAAGACGGCTTTGGACCGTATTGCAAGCGGAGATGTAAAGATCGTGATCGGAACGCATGCGCTGCTGTCCGATTCGGTGCTGTTTCACGATCTCGGTCTGGTCGTAACAGACGAACAGCATCGTTTCGGCGTCATGCAGCGCGCAAAGATCGAATCAAAAGGGATCCGCCCGGATGTGCTTGTGATGTCCGCAACACCGATCCCGCGTACGCTTGCGCTTCTGATGTATGCGGATCTTGATCTTTCCGTGATCAACATGATGCCGCCCGGACGCAAAACGATCATAACCCATTTTGTTCCGCAGTCAAAAAGGAACGACCTTTACCGGCATTTGGAGGAGAATGCACAGAAAGGGGAACGCGCATATGTCGTATGTCCTTTGATCGAGCCGACGGAAGGCTGTGAAGGCTTGTCTTTGCGGGAAATATATGCAGAGCTGAAAGATTTGCTCAAGAGCACACGAATCGGGGTTTTGCACGGGCAGATGCCGGATGCCGAAAAACAAAGCGTTATGGAAGCGTTCCGGAACGGTTCTACAGACGTTTTGATTTCCACGACGATCGTTGAAGTCGGCGTCGACGTACCCGAAGCGACGTCGATGGTGATAGAAGGCGCCGATCATTTCGGACTTGCTACGCTGCATCAGCTGCGCGGAAGAGTAGGCAGGGGGGATCTGCAATCGCACTGCTATCTTCTTGCAAAGAAGATGAACGATCATGCAAAGCAGCGGATCGAAGCGATGCTGGAAAGCAGCGACGGATTCTTCCTCGCACAAAAGGATTATGAAATGCGCGGTTCAGGCGATCTGTTCGGCGTACGTCAAAGCGGAGATGGTGAAATGAACGGCATTCTGTCTTCCTGCACGGCAGAGATCCTTGAAACGGCTTCCGCCTGCGCGCGCGATGTTTTTGCATTGCCGTCAGTACAGTATAACGCGCTTCTGGAACGGGCAAAAGACCGGTACCGTTCGTTGGATCAAATCGCACATAATTGATAAAATCGCCGTTTTTGCGGCGATTTTATCATCTTCATGTTTATCTCATCATGGACGAGGATCCGTTCATGTTATTCTGTGCGTATGAGATCATACGCTTGACCATCTCGCCGCCGACCGAGCCCGCTTCACGCGAGGTCAGATCGCCGTTGTAGCCCTGTTTCAGATCAACATTCAGAGAGCTCGCAACTTCATATTTGAAGTTCTGCAGTGCCTGCTTGCTTTCGGGGATCAATGCTCCGTTTCTGCTCATCTTTCATTTCTCCTTTCTGTTCAGTGAAGGTTCTTTTCGGCATAAGCGATCATACGCTTGACCATCTCGCCGCCGATGCTGCCCGCTTCGCGCGAGGTCAGATCGCCGTTATAACCCTGCTTCAGATCGATATTCAGAGAAGAAGCGACTTCGCTCTTGAAGGACTGCAGCTTGCTCTTGGAATCGGAAGACGTATTGTTGTTGCTGTTGCGTGCCATGTATTTCACCTCCTGTCAGCTTTGATGCTCTTAATTTCTGCAAACTTCGCGAAAATATGAACGGAAAAATCTGTATCCGCCAAACAGAAATCTTTCTTGATTGATCAACGGAGATGTAGTATAATAATATGAAAATTTATGGAGAATTCGGAATGAAAGACATACATTTTGTATCGGAAACAGACCTTGAAAGACAGAAAACGATCGCCGTTGAGCTTTCCCGCGAGATCGTCCCCAGAAAACTGACTTTTTTTGTTGAGACGTTCGGGTGTCAGATGAACGTCCGAGACAGTGAGACGATCAAGGGCTGGCTTTCGATGATCGGATATACGGAATCGCAACAAAAGGAGACAGCAGATTTTATCCTGTACAATACCTGCTGTGTTCGCGATCATGCCGAAAAACGGCTGATGGGCAACATCGGCGCGCTGAAAGAGCTGAAAGACGCAAGACCCGGAATGATCATCGCAATTTGCGGCTGCATGATGCAACAGGACGGTATGGCGCAGAAGCTGTTAAAACGTTTTCCGCATGTCAGTCTGATATTCGGCACAAATGCACTGCACCGTTTTCCGGAACTGTTGTATGCGGTTCTGAACGGGGAGAGGATCGCCATGACGGACCGGGACGGCGATGCGATCGCAGAAGGGCTGCCGAAGCTGCGCGACAATCAGCGAAGCGCTTTTGTCAATATCATGTACGGATGCGATAATTACTGCTCCTACTGCATCGTACCGTATGTGCGCGGTCATGAACGGTCCCGTATGCCGGAAGATATCCGAAACGAGATCGTTTCACTCACGGAAAGAGGCATCACCGAGATCACATTATTGGGACAGAATGTCAATTCCTACGGGAATGACGGATCAACGAAAATGCGGTTTGCGGAGCTTTTGCATTATGTGTCGGACGTACCCGGATTAAAACGCATCCGGTTTATGTCGTCTCATCCGAAAGACCTGAACGAAGACGTGATGCAGGCGATCGCGACGCTCCCGAACGTTTGTCATCATGTGCATCTGCCGGTACAGTCCGGCAACAATGAGATCCTTCGCCGTATGAACCGCAAGTACACGCGGGAACACTACCTGACCATTATTTCAGAGCTTCGGGAAAAAGTGCCGGATATCGAGTTTACGACAGATATCATCGTCGGATTTCCCGGGGAGACGGAGGAAGCGTTTCAAGATACCCTGTCGCTGGTTGAGGAAGTCGGCTTTGCTGCGGCATTTACGTTTGCCTATTCACCGAGGCAGGGGACGGTCGCCGCAAGGATGGAGGACCAGATCCCGGAACCGGTCAAAAAACAGCGGCTGCAGGCTTTGAACGAACAGCAGGCGAAAAAGACCGTGGAAAACAACGAAAAGTACATCGGACATGTCGGAGAAGTGCTTGTCGAAGGATATGACGAGCGCGGAGAAGAAACGCTGTTGTACGGCAAATACCAAAACTTCAAAATGGTGTATTTCCCGGGATGCAGGGAGCTTCTGAACCGGTATGTTACGGTCAAGGTTACAAAATCAAGCAAAAACTCATTATTGGGGGAAATGATCGATGCATGAATTGAAAAACTACCTGGAACTGAGTGAAAAAGTCAAGGCGGACAAGGCACTGATGGAACTGATCGACGCATATCAGACTGAGACGAAACAGCTGATGGATCTTTTGCAGGATCCCGATTACGATGCGCAGGAAGCGATCCGTCTTACAAACGACGTTGAATACATGTCCGGACAGATCTCGGCAAACAAGCTTTACGGCGAATTTGTCCGAGCAAAGGATGCGCTTGACAAGGCGCTTCGTGAGAAAGCGATCATGTCCATGCCGTGCGACTGCAACTGCAGCACCTGCAAACAGGAATGCGAATCCCGGGAGGAGCATCAATGAATGAATTGACGCCGATGATGCGCCAATATATGGAAGTGAAGCAGCAGTATCCCGATTGCTTCCTCTTTTACCGTCTCGGAGATTTTTACGAGATGTTCTTTGACGATGCTGTCGAAGGCTCAAAGATCCTGGAACTGACGCTGACGGGACGCGACTGCGGATTGGATGAACGCGCACCGATGTGCGGCGTACCGTATCACGCGGTCGATACTTACGTCAACAAAATGATCTCGCTCGGGCATAAGGTCGCCATCTGCGAGCAGATGGAGGATCCCGCGCTTGCAAAGGGTCTTGTGACGCGGTCTGTCACGCGCGTGATCACGCCCGGAACGGTGATCGAAGAGAAGATGCTCGACGGATCCAAAAATAACTATATCTTTTCGCTGAACTACACGGCGAACGGGATCGGATACGCATACTCGGATATTTCGACAGGGATCTTCTACGCGTGTGAACTATACGGTTCAACCGCGCAGACGAGTCTGTTTGACGAGCTGACACGGCTTTCTCCTTCGGAGATCATTGCAGACGAACTGCTTTTTGAGCAGGATTATCTGTCAAAAAAGATACGTTCCGGTTTTTATCTTGAAAAGCTTCCGAACGTGCGGTTTCACCCGGAACAGGCGGAAAAACGTCTCAAACAGCATTTCAACGTCGCATCGCTGAAAGGATTCGGTCTCGAGGGGAAAACGCTTGCCGTCGGCGCAGCCGGCGCGCTGCTTTCATATCTTGAAGAAACCCAGAAAAACGCGCTTTCTCACATCCATACGATACGACTTTTGAACCGGTCGGAATACATGCAGCTGGACGCATCCACGCGGAGAAATCTGGAGCTGACGCAGCCGCTGCAATTCAACGGAAACAGAAAGAGCACGCTTTTGTATTTGCTTGACGCAACGAAGACCAGCATGGGCGCGCGCATGCTGCGAAGCTGGATCGACTGTCCGCTGCAGAATAAAAATGCGATCGTGTACCGTCTGAATGCCGTCGATACCTTTGTAAAGGATCTGCGCACGCGTAAACTGCTCGGCGAATACTTAAGCTCGGTTTATGATATCGAACGATTGACGAGCAAGATCGCTTACGGAACGATCAACGGACGGGACTGCATCGCGCTTATGAATTCGCTTCGGCAGATCACGCCGATCACAATGCTTTTGTGCGGGATCCCGACGGAAGCGATCGAATCCATCGTCAACGATCTGGATCCTATGGACGATGTGATCGGACTGATCGACGCGGCGATCGACCCGAATCCGCCTGTCAATGTCAAAGACGGCGGATTGATCCGCAAGGGTTACAACGCCGAAGTCGATGAATTGAGAGCGATTTCCGGGGACAGTCAAGGCATGCTGGAGCAGATCGCTGCCCGTGAACGCGAAACAACGGGGATCAAAACGCTCCGTATCGGGTATAATCGCGTTTTCGGTTATTATATCGAGGTAACAAAATCCCTGACTGCAAACGTTCCGTACTATTACGAGCGCAAACAAACGCTTGCAAATGCCGAACGGTATGTGACACCGGAGCTCAAGGAGCTGGAGAAGAAGATCTTAAGCGCTACGGACCGGCTTTTGGAATTGGAAGCCGAGCTGTTCCGCGGCGTTCGGGAAGCGCTTCTTGCCTGCACGGAACGGCTGCAGAAAAATGCCGTTCTGCTTGCCAGACTCGACGTTTTCCGCTCGCTTGCCGAGGTCGCCGTTTCCAACCGTTATGCGATGCCGAAGATCGCGGATCAATCGATCATCCGCATCATCAACGGCCGCCATCCGATCGTGGAACGCACGATGAAAAACGGGTTCATTCCGAACGACGTCAATCTCGATCTCGACAGAAACCGGCTATTGATCGTTACCGGACCGAATATGGCAGGGAAATCGACCTACATGCGTCAGGTCGCGCTGATCACGCTGATGGCGCATATCGGCTCGTTTGTACCCGCTGACGAAGCAGATATCGGCATAGTGGACCGGATCTTTACGCGCATCGGCGCAAGCGACGATCTTTCCTCCGGTCAAAGCACGTTCATGGTCGAAATGAGCGAAATGGCGAACATCATCAACAACGCCACAAAAGACAGCCTTTTGATCCTGGACGAGATCGGACGCGGGACGAGCACGTTTGACGGCCTTTCGATCGCCTGGGCGGTGCTGGAGCATATCGCAAATCCGATCCTCTGCGGCGCGAAGACCCTGTTCGCAACGCATTATCACGAGCTGACAGAATTGGAAGGAAAACTCGAGGGCGTGGTCAATTACCGCATTACGGTCAAGGAGATTGGAGACGACGTGCTGTTTCTGCGCAAGATCGTAAAGGGGTCTGCCGACAAGAGCTTCGGCATTCAGGTCGCAAAGCTTGCAGGTCTGCCGGAGTCGGTCATCGGACGCGCAAAGGAGATCCTCGGCGAGCTCGAACAATCGGATCTGCTTGTTCGCGATGCAAAGGAACCGACAGAGCAGCAGACGTCACCGGAATCCACAGTCGAACGTTCGATCCTGAACGATCTCAAAAAGCTCGATCTTGAGCATATGACGCCGATCGATGCGTTTATGAAGCTGCACTCCTATACGGATGCGCTGAAAGGAGAATGATCCATGGCGATCATACGCGTATTAAAACCACAGGTTGCCAATCAGATCGCAGCCGGCGAGGTCGTGGAACGTCCTGCGTCTGTCGTAAAAGAACTTGTTGAAAATGCGATCGACGCAGGCGCGACCGCTGTTACCGTTCAGATCGAGAACGGTGGGATGCGCAGCATCATCGTGACAGACAACGGCTGCGGGATCGCACGTGAGGACTGCAGAAATGCATTTCTGCGCCACGCTACGAGCAAGATCTCAACCGCCGACGATCTTTCACGCGTAACAACGCTCGGCTTCCGCGGCGAAGCGCTCGCTTCCATTGCGTCCGTTTCCCGCGTTACCATGACGACGCGCCCGAAGGACGCGGAGGTCGGGACCAGGCTGATCATTGATAACGGCACGATTACGAGCGAGGAAGACAGCCCCTGTGTATTCGGTACAACGTTTACGGTAGAGGCGCTGTTTGCGTCCGTTCCGGCCAGGCTGAAGTTTTTGAAGTCTGCGCGTACCGAAGCCGGTTATATCGGCGATTATATCGGCAAGATGATCCTTGCGCGGCCGGAAATCTCCTTCCGCTACGAATCGGACGGCAAAACGGTGTATGAGACCTACGGAGACGGCAGTCTGTATAATGCCGCGTTTTGCGTGTACGGCGCTGCGGTTGCGGACAAGCTCGTTCCGGTCGAATATGATAACGGGTATTGCAGGATCACGGGATATCTCGGATTACCGGAGATTTCCAGAAACAACCGCAGTTTTCAGACGCTGTTCATCAATGGCCGGTCCATTCGTTCGCCGCTTGTTTCGGCTGCAGTCGCGCAGGCGTACGATACCAGACTGATGATCGGAAGATTCCCGTTCTTTGTTTTGAACCTGGCGCTTGCGCCGCAGGAAGTTGACGTCAATGTGCATCCGACGAAGGCGGAAGTTCGTTTTGCAGATGAAAACCGCATCTTTACTTCGGTTGCAGCAGCTGCCAAGCTTGCGCTTAACGCAACGGAGAAACATGTGGAATCCGCTTTGGATCAGGTTGTTCCGAAACAGCCGGAGTTGAGAAGAGAACCGGTTCCGGTACATACGCTGATACCCGGTCCGCGCGTCGATTTTCACGATTACGCTGCAAAGAACAACTCATATACATTCCGCGAGAGCAGCTTCAACACCTTCCGGGAAAAGACGACGGGGAACGGCGTTCCGGGCTTTACGGTACATACGGATCCCGTGCAACCGGTCAAAAAAACAGAAAACAGCTCTCCGCTGTTCTCCGATTCCCGTACGGAAACGATCGGATGCGTTTTTCAGACGTACTGGATCGTTACACGCGATCAAAACATGTTTTTGATCGATCAGCATGCGGCGCATGAACGAAAACTGTATGACGATCTTTGCGCAAGGAAAACGGAGTTGTCGTCTCAGCCTCTGCTGGTAGCAAAAGAGCTCCATTTGACGCCTTCGGAAATGTCCGTATGGGAAGCAAATGAAGAAAGACTGACCGAACTCGGATTCGGATTGACTCGTTCCGGCGCAACCGCGCTGACGCTTCATGAAGTGCCGGTGCTGAACGGACAACTGCTTGCCGAACCGTACCTGCATGCCGTTCTTTCGATCCTCGGCGAATACGGCAAAGATGTCAAACATGAGCTTGTCAGAGAACGGTTCATGCAGACGGCGTGTAAGCATGCGATCAAGGGCGGGGAACCGATCACAAAAGAAGAGATCGCGGATCTGCTTGATGCGTTTTTAAGCGGAAACGTACCTTTGACCTGCCCGCACGGCCGCCCGGTCGTAGTTCGGATCACGAAACCGGAACTGGAAAAGATGTTCCGGCGGATCGTATGAAGAATGATTCGACCGTTCTTTGTATCATAGGTCCGACAGCGTGCGGAAAGACGGCGCTGTCCGTTGCGCTTGCAAAGCAGACGGGCGGAGAGATCATATCCGCTGATGCTGTCGCCGTTTACCGCGGTTTGGATATCGGATCCGCAAAACCGACGGAGGAGGAGCGGCAGGGGATCCCGCATCACCTGATCGATTGCGCAGACCCGACGGATGACAGCTTTACCGTTTCGACCTTCCGGTCGCTTGCGAGAGAGGCAATCGACTTGATCCGTTCAAAGAACAAGCTGGCGATCGTTGTCGGCGGCAGCGGTCTGTATCTGGATGCGATTTTCTCCGATATGCGCTTTTCAGCGCCTTCAGATCCCCTTGTCAGAGCAAAACTGGAGAATGCGTATGACAGAGATCAACAGGCTGTATTTGAAGCGCTCAGAGCGGCTGATCCGGTCACGGCGGAACGGCTGCATGTGAATGATAAAAAACGTGTCGTCCGCGCGCTGGAAGTGCTTGAAATCACAGGGGAGCTGTTTTCCAAGCTGAATCGTGATTTTGAAACGGCGCAGAAAGAGGACGAGACATACAGAGTTGTTCGCGTCGGGCTGAATACGGAACGGCGGATCCTGTACGACCGTATCGAAAAACGCGTTGATGAAATGTTTGCAAAAGGACTGCAGAAAGAAGCGTTTTCATTTTTTGAACGCGGACTGACGCCGGACAACTGCCGTGCGCTGCAGTCGATCGGATATGCGCAGCTGTATGACGTATTTCTCGGCAGAGAAACGATTGAAGCGGCGGCTGACCGGATCAAGCTCGATACGAGACATTTCGCAAAAAGACAAATCACATGGTTCAAAAGGAACAAGAATACGGTCTGGTTTGATCCGTTCGTTCTTTCAACGGATTCGATCATCAATACGATAACGGAGTTGCTCAATGAACATTGATGAACTGATCAGAGCGGCAGAGGAGAGAGCCGCAAACGCTTTCAGAAAAGTTGACAATACAGCTTTGCTTTGCCAGGAGCGCGTATTGCATGCGTTTCAGGAGCATCGTATATCCGTAAGACATTTTTCACCGACGGAGGGTTACGGATATGACGATATCGGACGCGACGCATTGGATGAAGTGTTTGCCGATGCGCTGAACGCGGAAGCTGCGCTCGTCCGTCCGCAAATCGCAAACGGAACGCATGCCATTTTTCTGGCTTTATCCGGTACGCTCGAACCGAACGATACCGTACTGTCGATTACCGGTACTCCTTATGATACGTTGGAAAGCGCTGTCGGGCTGAACGGCGACATACCGAATGCGCTGTCACGGTTTTCGATCCGGTTTCGATCGGTACCGCTCACAGAGAACGGAATCGATTATGAGCGTGTGAAGGAGGCGTTATCCGAGGATCCGTCGATCAGGATGGTCTATCTGCAGCGGTCGAGAGGATATGCATGGCGCGATGCGATCACGATTGACAGGATGCGCGAAGCGATCGCGTTTGTGCGCTCGATTCGGAAGGACGTTATTGTGTTCGCAGACAACTGCTATGGAGAATTTACGGAAACAATCGAGCCGACGGCGGTCGGCGCCGATCTCATGGCAGGCAGTCTGATCAAGAATTGCGGCGGCGGCATCGCGCCGACAGGCGGATATCTTGCGGGAAGAGCGAATCTGATCGAGGCGGTTTCCTTCCGGCAGACCGTTCCCGGATGCGGAAAGGAGATCGGTTCCTATGCCGCTTCCTACCGCCCGTTTTATCAGGGCTTGTTTATGGCGCCGCATATTGTTGCGCAGTGCCTGAAAAGCGCAATTCTGTTTTCTGCGTTGTTTGAATTACTCGGATTAAAAACACTTCCGCTTGTTGATGATGCAAGAAGCGATATCATTCAATCCGTGATGTTCCGCAATCAAGATGAGATGATCGCATTTATACAGGCGGTACAGGCTGCGGCGCCGATCGACAGCTTTGTCGTTCCGGAACCTTGGGATATGCCCGGCTATACCGATCCGGTGATCATGGCGGCAGGCACGTTCGTACAGGGCGCTACGACGGAATTGTCCGCAGACGGACCGATCCGCCCGCCGTATACGGCTTATCTGCAGGGCGCATTGACGTATGAACATGCCGTTCTTGCGGCAAAGAGCGTAGTAAAGGCTTTAATAACTGCGCATTAATCCGGTGACGCAGCCGAGGATCTCGACTTGCGCAACAGGATAATACATGGAAGAAAAGGCTTCGTTTTCCGGACGAAGCTCTATTTCTTTTCCTTTTTGGAAGAATCGCTTGACCGTGACTTCATCCCCGTTCACGCGCGCGACGACGATATCGCCGTCCTGCGGCGCAGTTCCGGTTTCGACGACAATGATATCCCGGTCGCAGATGCCGGCATTCTTCATGCTTTCGCCGTCGATGCGAAGCATGAACGCATCGCTGTGCAGCCCGTGCAGAAGCATGGAAGGGATGGGGAAGCAGTCCTCCCGGTTTTCATGCGCAAGGATCGGGAAGCCCGCGGCAACCTTGCCGAGAAGCGGAAGAGAGGTCGTTTTTACATGCGAAGCGTCGGATACCATGTATGCGCGCTTTTTATTTGGATCGGAGGCAATGAGACCTTCCTCCGAAAGCATACGGAGATATCGATGCACGGATGCGGGTGAATTCAGACCGACGCCCGCACATATTTCCCGAACGGTCGGCGGATATCCGTTGCGCTCGGTTTCAGACAGGATAAAACGATAAATCTTTTCTTTTGCGTCGCCGATTTTCTTCATAAGATCACCTCTGAAACGATTATAACAGAGTATCCACCAAAATGCAAACAAATGTTCGCAAAAAAGTATCAATCTGATGAAGGAAGAACGGGGGATTCGTCTGCATCTTCCCGAAGACGGATATATTTGGCAGCTTCATGACTCTTTTCTTCCGTCATTGCCGCATAGTGCTTTCGGGTCGTATTCACATCCTTGTGACCGAGAACGTCAGCAACAAGATAGATATCTCCGCTTTCCTGATACAGCATCGTTCCGTATGTGCTTCGAAGCTTGTGCGGCGTGATCTTTTTCAGCGGAGTGGCGATCTTGGCATATTTTTTGACAAGATTTTCAACAGCTCGCGGTGTGATCCTTTTTCGCTGCATGGAAAGGAAAAAGGCAGTTTCGTGCCCGGGATGGGGGATGACGGTTTTGCGTTCTTCAAGATATTCCGAAAGCGCCTGTGCAACTTCCGGACCGAACGCAAGCGTCATCTGATTGCCGCCTTTGCGGGTAACAACAAATTCATTCTTTGAAAAATCAATATCGTTAAGGTCGATCCCGACCAATTCGGAAATACGGATCCCGGTTCCGAGAAACAAGGAAAGGATCGCCACGTCGCGCAGTTTTGTCGTATCGTGATAGCGGCGCTGTGCGGACGTCATGCCGCTGCCTTGTTCAACGGTGTCCAAAAGGTCTGCGACTTCGTTCGCTTCCAGACGAATGATCGCTTTTTCGTGGAGCTTCGGCGTATCGACCAATGCTGCGCAATTCGTTTTGATCATGGATTTTTTATATAAAAACTTAAATAATGAACGTATCGCAGATAATTTGCGGGATTTCGCACGTTCATTGTTTTCGATCAGTTTTTGACCTTCCGACGTTTCTTCCTGATATAAAGAGATATACTCAAGGTACAGTTCAATATCAAGAGAGGAGAGGTGCTCAATATCGTTCAGATCGAGCTGCTTAGGCGTTTTTCCTGTAAATCGATCGATCTTTCCGGACGTCAGAAACCGAAAAAACGTTCTGAGATCGATCGCATAGCCGTAACGCGTCAAAACGGACGTCGTCGGTTCGATCGCGCGGAAATACAGCGCGCAAAAGCCCGGCAGTTCAGACAGGATATTTCTGAAACGCGTTGTGTAATCAAGCTTTTTTTGCGTTTGATAGTCGCTCATAAAAACCTCCGAAACGGATCCGAAACGGAAAGGGATTACCTTTCTTTACAACTTGATTTTAACACAACTATTCGTTAAAGACAAGTTTAACGAATAGTTGTTTACAAAAATGACATGAATCTGGGTGTTTTTTGCTGTTTACTGGAAAACTCCGGACCGAGCCCGGAGTTTTATGAATCATTCAACGGATGCTGATTTTGCAAATTCTTTGATCGCTTCACGCGCAAGTTTGTCGCAGCGATTGTTTTCTTCGTTATCAGCGTGACCTTTGACTTTATGAAACGTTACCGCATGCGCAGCGCATAACGCGTCCAGCTGTTCCCAAAGATCCTTGTTTTCAACGTCGTGACGGTTTGATGTTTTCCAACCGTTTGTTCGCCAGTTTTTCAGCCAGCCTTTTTCATACGCGTTGCACAGATATGCGCTGTCTGTATACAGATCGACCATGCAGTTTCTTTTCAGCATGCGCAGCGCTTCGATCGCGGCCGTCAGCTCCATGCGGTTGTTTGTTGTTTCTGTCGCAAATCCGCTGCATTCTTTTCTGTGCTGTCCGTAAATCAGCACACAGCCCCAGCCGCCGGGTCCGGGATTATGGGAACATGCTCCGTCTGTAAAAATCGTTACCCGATCCATTCTTCCTCATCTCTGATCGTAAAATAATATATAATCTATAATAACCGACAGCTGAAGACATTTTAGCTCGCCGGAAATCATTTCTGTATTCATCGTACCATGTTCATTCAGAAAAGTCGATATGTTTTTCACATATTTCTGCAGAAGTTCTTTGATCGGCATGACGTCGGTCATATTGATCTTCTCCATTTCCTTCAGGATCCCGGTACAGGTATCTCTTTGCTTCTGCAGCGACGCGGTCAGTTCGTCTTGACGGAGATCTCCTTTATCAAATGCAAGACACATGGCGCACAGATCCGACGGGATCGCGTTCAGAAGCTTTACGGCTTTTGTGATCACATCGACAGCCGCATGATCTCCGTCCAGCGTGATCGAGATCGCTTTGCTTTCGGTAATATACGGCGTTGCTTCAAATCCGTCCGAGCGAACCTGAGACTGCACTTTCGCCAAGCTTGTTTCATCTGTGTATGCGGCGGCAAAAACACGGTAAACCGATCCGTCCTGAAATACGGCACCGCCTGCGCCCATACGTCTGATCTCGTCCGCATGTGCCGCGGCAGCTTCTTTGTCGGTAAATGCGCCCATTTGCAGTATGTAGAACGGCATTTCATCCATAACGACCGTTTCATGCGACTTGACGGTTGGGACCGGGCTCGGCGATTGAATTTCCTGCTGTTCCTGCTGTTTCAGCGCGGAGACGATGTTTTTATCATCCTTATTATTCCATTCTGCAAAGACCGGTCTGATCACCTGATCGATCAGATAGCTTCCGAGCGGAGACAAAGCGACAATACCCGCGATCAATACGATCGATACGATCACGAATACAGCAGTTCCGATCATTCGGGAACCGTTTCGTGCACCGGACTTTGAAGTGGAATGGCGTTTATGTTGTTCCATAATAAATGAACCTCCCTGTGTTGTTATCAAAACGTACGCAGAGAGGTTCATACATATGCATGCTTTATTGTTTCTGAGACGTCTGCGGTATATCCGGAGAGACGATCACATCCGGAACGGACGTAAGCGGGATCGCATTGCTGATATACTTTTTCAGGGTAAAGCGGAAACAGGTCCACTTCCCTTCCTCGCTGTCTACCTCGATCTGCTCTTCGAGCTGGTCCATGATCTTCTTTGCAATGGAAAGTCCCAATCCCGTACCGCCGTCCTTTCTGGAAGTGTCGACCTTATAGAAACGCTCAAAGACGCGTGAGAGGTTTTCTTTGGAGATCCCGATCCCATCGTCCCAGACACTGATCACGACTTCGTGAACGTCATCGGTCGCAAGGAGACGGATCGTGCTCTTTGCATAACGGAGCGCATTGTCGATCAGAATCACAAGCACCTGTTCGATCCGGTCGCGATCGCTCAGAACGGAGGAAAGCGTTTCTTCCGTTTCGATCTCGATGCGAATATTGCGTTTGTTCGCTTCGGTCTGGAAGCTTTGAGACACTTCCTCAAGAAGCTCGTTCACGTCAAACATGGTCATTTCCATTGTTTCCGTTCCCGACTGGAGCCTGGAGAGTTGCAGCATATCCGTGATGAGACGTGACAGATGTTCCACTTCGCGCAGCATGATCGTATAATACTGTTTCTGCTTTTCCGGGTTTTTGACCATTCCGTCGGATAAAGGTTCCAAAAGCCCGCGCAGCGATGTCAGCGGCGTCCGAAGCTCGTGACTGATGTTTGCAACATATTCGTTGCGCATGCGTTCAAGTTTTTCGATGTCCGTCGCATCCTTGAACAGACCGACTGCACCGATACAGCCCTCCGAATCGGAAAGAACCGGGACGACGGAGATCCAGAGCACGCGATCGCCGGGAAGGTTATAATGGAACATGCGCGGCTCCTCGGAATCGACGACGCTTTCAAACGCTTCCCAGATCGTACGATCCGGAACAAGGTCCATTGTTGAATGCACATCTACCGCGCCGAACATCTTCATCAACGCGGGATTGTAATGTGTCAGCTCCCCCTGCTTGTTGATCGCGGCAACGCCGTCATTGAAGCTTGACAGAATGTAGCCAAGCTGTCTCTTTTCGTTTTCAAGCTGCCGGATCGTAGAAGACAACGCGCTGCTCATGTTGTTGAGCGTTCTTGCAAACAGACCGAGCTCGCCCGGATAATCGTCCTTTGCGCGCACATCGTAATTCCCTTTGGAAAGCTGCTTGGCAACCTTTGTCATCTCCGTGATCGGATGCAGCATCTGATTGACGGCAAAATATGAGGTCAGAATCAACAGCGGAAGCAAAAGCAGCGAAACGAACCAAAGAGATCTTGAAAGGCGCGCAAACGCAACGTTGATGTGGTTGATCTCACGAATCAAAAGAAAACTGCCGATGTAAACGGTTTGATTGATGTACAGAGGACGTCCGGCACAGATGGAGTTTATTTTTTTTGAGATTTGATAGTTGTCATGTGTGATCGATTCGCCGGAAGAAAGACGATCATGCAAAGATTGAAGGTACTCCTCGTCCGGCAGTTCGTCCATATTTGAATAGACGTCCGTCGCGTTTGGGGTATTCTGCACAAAGAGAATATAGGAGACCTCTTTGGATGTCGATATGACGTCCAGATATCCTTTCAGCGAGGTCCTCGGGAGTTCATTCGCATCGGAAAAAGAAAACAAACCCTGAAGCGTGTCGGCTGTCTCGTTCAGCGACTTGCGTTCAAGCTCGACATAGGTCTTCTTTCCGAAGTATGTGTAAGCAACGACAAGAACGACGTTCCCGATGATAAGCAGGACCATACAGATCAAAAAAGCCCTGCGGAATACTTCACCTCTTCGCTTCATAAAGGTTATGCGTTTTCCAGCTCAAACTTATAGCCGACGCCGTAGATCGTTTTGATGCTCCAACCGAGTCCTTCCGAATCCAGCTTGGCACGGAGACGCTTGATGTGGGTATCGACCGTTCGCGTTTCTCCGGCAAAATCATAACCCCAGACACGGGAAAGAAGCGTATCGCGCGTGAATACCTGTCCGGGATTGGACGCAAGCATATAAAGGATCTCGATCTCTTTCGGCGTACAGATAATATGCTCGCCGCGCAGCATAACGGAATAGCTGTTCAGATCGATGGTCAGACCGTTATAGGAGATGATGTTCGGGTCGGCAGACTGCGCTTTTGATTCAACACGGCGAAGGATCGCCTTGACGCGTGCGACCACCTCGCGCGGGCTGAACGGCTTGACGATATAATCGTCCGCACCGAGCTCAAGCCCGAGGATCCGGTCGATCTCCTCCCCCTTTGCCGTAAGCATCACAATGGGAAGCGAAGAGGTTTTGCGGATCTCGCGGCAAACCTCAATACCGGATTTTTTCGGCATCATAATATCCAGGATCATCAGAGAGACGGAACTGTCCGCTTTTTTCAAGCCTTCCTCTCCGTCGTACGCATCAAGGACCGTATAGCCCTCGGCTTCAAAATATATACGCAGCGACTCGTGAACGACCGGTTCGTCGTCGCAGATTAAGATCGTGATCGCCATATCATTTACCTCCATTTTCTCTATATTTATTATAGCAATCCAAATGAAGAAGGCAAGCTTTTTTACAAAAGTTTGCCCTGGTTTCACGGTGCTGACATAATTACGGATTGCTGATCAATTGATTGTACTCGAACAGAAGCGCATCATATGCGATATGATATTCTTCGGAATTCGACGCCTGACGCATCTGTTCGATCAGACTGTACAAATACTCGATTTTCTCATCCGAAACGCTGTTTTCTCCGGACAGGAGTTCTTCTACATCCCGGATCAGATTCTCCCCTTTCTGCTTCAACGAATCAAAGGAGGAATCGATGGAGCAGACCGGGAATTCGGCGATGAACTGCTGAATGCTCCGATCGGTACGCACCCATGTGTCGCCGAAGATCTTGTTGAGTATTTTGTCGTCAAGATCATAGAACTGATTGCCCGGTCTTAAGAGAACGTAGGTACGCTGCTCGATATTCTCCGGATCACAGTATTTACCGGCAACACAGCCGGATTCTTTACAGATGGAAAGCGTTGCATGGATATCGCAAGGTTCGGTCGGAACACTCGCATAACTGAACCAGTCCGTTATGGTCTTGAATTTGTTGAACTCCTCCCGTGAGTTGCGGTAATGAATGCAGGCGTCAGTTGCAAGCTTGCCGGAGATCGGGCACACCGTTCTCTGCAGAAGCCCCAGCGTCGACTCATTTTCGTTGATGATCGGTTTGCTTTCCTCTCCTTCCATCAGCTTCGTCATAAACAGGTTCCAAAGGGTCGCCGCAAATTTGCCGCCGCTTGCATTCGTTTCGAGCTTGTTCGCGGGATAATCGTGTCCGATCCAGACGACGGCAGTATATTTGCAGGTCATGCCCGCAAAGAACACGCTTGCGTAATCGGAATTGGTGCCGGTCTTCCCCGCTACTTCATATCCTTCGATCCTTGCATTCTTACCCGTGCCCGATTCAACCGCGTTTTTCAGAAGATCGACCAGAAGATACGGTGTTGTCGCATCCTTGTAGACCTTTGTCTCCGAGCCACGGATCAGATCGGCGTCCAGAATAACATTCCCGTCTTTATCGGTCACCTTCGTGAATGACAGCGGTTCGTTATAATATCCGTTGTTAGCGATCGCCGCATATGCGGCGCACATCTGCAGCGGTGTGATCCCGCTCGTTCCGAGCGCTAGACCGGGACCGTCTTTGTTGAGCTGCGATTCGGGGATACCGAGCCGTTTCATGTATTCGACCGCTTGATCGATACCGACATATCTGGAAAACAGCAAGCGTGCGGCAACAACATTCAAAGACTGTTCCAATCCGTATCGAAGCGTTACGGGACCGTAGTTCTTTTTATTGGTCAGACCGCCTTCCGGATATCCTTTATCTCCGCCCCAGCCGTCGATCGCGCCTTCGGTGTTTGCGATGATCGTTGCCGGTGACGCGCCGTTGTCGAGCGCAGGTCCGTAGACGCTGAGCGGTTTGATCGAGGAGCCGACTTCAACTAAGCTGTGTGTAGCACGGTTTATTCCCTTGCGAATCTGCGGTTCATGGCGTCCGCCGACGATCGCGCGGATCTCGCCGGTATGCTGATCTATGACAACGGCGGCTGCCTGCGGTTCGACGGTTTCGATCGTGATGCTGTCGGATATGATTTCCTCGATCTTATTCTGACTTTCGTCAGCCAGCTTCGGATAACCGTCCCAATCGGATAGCTCGTTCTGAACGGTTTGCTGCACCACCGGGTCAAGCGTTGTGTAGATACGATAGCCGCCCGTTCTGAGCTTGTTTTCATACAACTGCCTGTTTTGGGAGTTGTTGATCACATGATCCTGCTCCATCCAATGCGTGATGACGTCGTCAATGCAGTATTCTACAAAATATGCATGGTCGTACATGCGCAGGTTTTCGGATACTTCCTTGATGCTGACTTCCTCGTTCAGCGCAGAGAGATATTGATCACGTGTGATTTTATCGTTTTCATACATGCGTGAGAGGACGGTGTTCGTTCTTCTTACCGTATTGTTTTTGTATGAGTCCAGGTTCCGGCCGTACCGTTCCCAATAGAAATTCCGGCGAGGGTTATTGTTATACGGATTCTGTGTCAATCCGGCAATCATAGCGCATTCCCGGATGCTGAGCTCGTTCAGATCTTTTCCGAAATAATCCTTTGCGGCGGTCTTCACGCCGTAATTCGATTCGCCCAGATAGATATCGTTCAGATATGCTTCAAGGATCGCATCCTTTTCCATGATCTTTTCGCATTGCAGCGCAAGGAATGCTTCCTGGACCTTGCGTTTATAAGTCCTCTCGGCGCCGAGAACCTTGTTTTTGATCAGCTGCTGCGTGATCGTGCTGCCGCCGGATGAATTGCTGTTTCCGAGAATTTCAAGAGCAGCCGAAAAAAGCCGTTTGAAATCGACGCCGCTGTGCTTGTAAAAACGGACGTCTTCAACGGAAATGAACGCATTGCGAAGCATTTCGGGAATATCGTCGAGTTCGACCCAGTCGCGATACTCGATCGCGGAGATCGACGTCAGCTCGTTCCCATTGGCATCGTACAAATATGATGTGCGATCGCTTTTTGTCAGCTGTGCAATATCAAAAACGGGCGTTGTTTCGATATATGTTTTCAGAACACCGTATACGAGCCCGGCGCCTGCCATGCCGACGATCAATACGGCGACAAGAAGCAGCTTCAGCGACAAAAACAAAACGTCCAATGCAAAGGGCGTGTTGCTTTTATTCTTGACGAATAACGAATCCCTGCCGATATGAACACGTTTTGAAGTCTTTTTTTCCATAAGATTAGTATATCATACTTTTGTTTTTCGGGAAGATGTTTTTTGTATAATTCATAAAAATAACACCTTCTTGTGAAAAAACACTTGCCTTTTTCAAAACATTGCCGTATAATAATTCTCGCTCGGGGCTTTAGCGAAGTTGGCTATCGCGCTACACTGGCAGTGTAGAGATCAGGGGTTCGAATCCCCTAAGCTCCACCATCGCAGCCTTTATGGCTGCTTTTTTCTTGCATTTTCAAAGAGAACGAACTGCGTTGTTCGTATATCGGAGAAAACGGAACGCCGTTTCATTCTCGTACTGTTTCTCTCCGGACTCCCGTAATACCCAATTCGGCAGCAGATTCAGATTCGGGAAAAACCGGTCCGCCGGTTCAGCCGTATCGGTCAGCGTGACAAGTGCATCCGAACAGAAAGGAAGCAGCTGACGGTAGATCTGTTCCCCGCCGCAAACAAAGACGGAATCTGGTTCGCGTTCGGACAGAATGCTGTTCAATTCCGAAAGATCATGCGCGATCACGGCTCCTTCGACCGCAAAATCCGGATCTCTGGTGAGGATCACATTTTCTCTGTTTGGTAAAGGCTTGCCGTTCGGAAAAGTCTCAAGCGTCTTTCGCCCGATAATGATCGTATGACCGGTCGTAAGCTGACGGAAACGACGCATATCGGACCGGATATGCACCAAGAGATGATTTTCACTTCCGATGCCCCACTGCGGGCTGACATTCACGATCGCAATCATGGTATTCAAATCGCAACAGGGATTTTTTCGTCAAAGGGATGGTATTGATAATGATCGATACGGAAGCTTTTCGTCGTGAAATCATAAAAGTCCTTCACGGATGGATCGACCGAAAACGCCGGCGCTTCATAAGGCTCCAGAGAGATCATCTTTTTCACCATATCGACATGGCGGTCATAGATATGGCAGTCGGCAATGACGTGAACAAGCTCGCCGGGCTTTAACCCGGACACCTGTGCAAACATATGGACAAGAACCGCATACTGCACTACATTCCAGTTGTTTGCGGTCAGCATATCCTGCGAACGCTGATTCAGGATCGCGTTGAGCTTGTTCCCGGTAACGTTGAATGTCATACTGTATGCGCACGGATAGAGACGCATCTCGCTCAGATCGCTGAAATTATAGAGGTTTGTAAGGATCCTTCGGCTTGCGGGATCGTTTTTTAATTGATACAGAACGCGGTCGACCTGATCGAATTCGCCCTCGGGATATTTGTGCTTCTGCGCAAGCTGATAGCCGTACGCTTTTCCGATCGACCCGGTCTCATCCGCCCAGCTGTCCCAGATATGCGTGGAAAGGTCGTGAACATTGTTTGATTTTTTAGTCCAGATCCAAAGAAGCTCGTCTACGGCAGATTTCCAGTATGTTCTGCGCAGAGTCATGATCGGGAACTCTTTGGAAAGATCATAGCGATTCACGATCCCGAACAGCTTGATCGTATGCGCGGGCGTGCCGTCTTCCCAGCGCGGACGAACCTCGCGGTCGTTGTCCCAAACGCCGTCCTTCAGGATGCGGGTGCAGTTTTCTATATAAACCTGATCTGCGTAACTCATAAAGAAACCTCCGATATGGTATAGCTTATTATACCACGATCGGAGATTTTCGCAAGGATTATCATGTTTTGGTTATGAAAACATTTGTGCATTTGGAACATGTAACGCGTATCTTGCCTTTGTGACGCGGTGCGCGCATCATTTGCCTGCACTGCGGACAGCGGAAGTATTTGAATGCTTTGCGGTCTTTCCAGCGCTGTTTGAGCGAAGCCGCCTTGCGCTGATACTTCTGTACGCGATACAGATATCTTGTGTTTTCCGCCTGTCGCTTTGCGACATTACGCGAAAACACGCGGAAGATCCACAGTCCCATCACAAGAAGACCGGCGCCGTAAGAGACATAGTACAGAATCTGAAAAACGCGCGATGCGACGGGTGTGTTATGACGAAGGCAGATGATCGAAACAAAGGTGAATACGATCGCAACGATCAGACAGCCGAAACTGATTTTGTTCAGACACTTTGCAAGCGCGTCAACGCCGTTTCGCCCCTGCATAAAACGATATAACCGATCACGAAAACGCATGTGATTTATTCTCCTTTCATATCAGCTTCCGTCACGGAGGTCGTGACGGCTTCGGAACTGCTTGATCCAAACAACGGATAGTAACAGGTATACAGACACCCATTGAAGACGCATCTTGCGAACATGAAAAACATCAGGAAGGAAAGGATCAGCATGATGATCCGTAAGCTGCGGAACCGGTATGTGTAGCGGCGCTGCCGACTGTTCTCTTCAAAAATGGATCCCCAGCCGAACGGCGGTTCGTTGGAATCATCCTGTCTGCCGGTATACGATCCTCCGTAATATCCCTGACCGGTTCGATAATAATTCTGCCACGGATCGGATTGATAGGTGTATTGCTGATAAGACTGTTTTCTCGATTCGCTGCGGTATGCTTCCCGCTTTTCGGCGGTTTTGATCTGATCATACGCGACGTTTACATCGTTCATTTTCGCCGCGGCGGCGGGATCGCCGGGATTCAGGTCGGGATGGTACTGCTTTGCAAGTCTCCGGTATGCGGCGCGGATCTCTTCATCCGTGGCATTCTCGGAAACGCCGAGCACCGTATACGGATTCTTTGCCATCAAGCAGACCTCCTTCCCTTTTTTTGTTTCCCGTTTATGTTACCCAATTTTGGCGGATTCGTCAATGCAGTTCACAAGATTGTTGCATTTTATGCACGTTTGATTTGATATTTACGCCCTTTTGCGGTTTTCAAAATTGACACCGGTATAATAACATGGTATTATAGATTCAGGAGGATAATACGATGAATCCAGTAAAATTATTCGCTGACAGCTCCTGCGATATCGGACCGGAGCTTGCGGCAAGATATCATGTCGATTTCGTGCATATTCATGTCCGCATCAACGGAAATGAGTATCTTGACGGCGTAAACATCACCCATACGGAGATCTATGACAACTACGAGAAAAACCATACGCTGCCGAGCACCTGCGCGATGAACATCGACGAATACGCGGCGTTATTCCGTCCCTACATCGAACAGGGATACGATATCGTACATGTTTCGCTCGGAAGCGGGCTTTCCTCCACATGCAGCAACGCGCGCCTGGCCGGTGAATTGTTCGGACAGGATCGTGTATTTGTGATCGATTCCAAGAGCCTTTCCACCGGAAGCGGTCACATTGTCTGCGAGTGCGGCGAACGCATTGCAAAGGGCATGAGCGCAAAGCAGGTCTACGACGAGGTCGTTCCGATCACGGATAAGGTCAGCGCATCCTTTATCCTCGACGATCTGAAATACCTGCATGCCGGCGGAAGATGCTCCGGTCTTGCGCAGTTCGGCGCAACATTGATGAATATCAAGCCCTGCATCGTCGTTCGCAACGATCTCTACGGTTCCATGACGGTCGGCAAAAAGTATATGGGCTCCTATAAACGAAGCGCTCTGAAATATGTTGAGAACATGATCAAAGACCGTAGCGATATCGTTCTCGACCGCTGCTTCATTACACATTCGGGATCCGATCCCGAGGTGCTTCAAGCCATGAAGGAGCTTGCGATGCAGCTTCAGCCGTTTAAGGAGATCCACATTACGCAGGCAAGCGCGACGATTTGCGCCCACTGCGGTCCGAATACGACAGGCATTCTCTTTATTACAAAATGACGACGGCAATCATATTCACAATCTTGTTCGCGATCTCGGGGATCATGATCTCCGAGGTCGTGTTTGAAAAGCACAAATTTGCGAACCGGATCTGGCTCGGACTTGCGATCGGTCTTTTGCTGATGACCTGGCTCCCCTGCCTGCTTGCCTTTGCGATGGGCTTTACCGTCACGGCACAGATCCTTTCCGCCGTCACGGCTGTCCTTTCTGCGATCGCATGCACCGTCGTATTATTCGTCCGGAAACGGAAAGGCAAAAAGAATTCATATACGTTCGGCAGGGACTGGTTTGTTCTGCTGCCGGCGATACCGATCGTGATCCTTTGCGGTTATCTGCTGTACACGCATATTCTGAACCGGCACGCAGACGGCAGCTTATGGGTCGGACAGGTCACATACGGCGATCTTGCGATGCACCTGGGCTTCATCACGAGCATTGCGGAACAGAAGCTATTTCCGCCGCAATACAGCATTTTTCCCGGTCATGCGCTGAATTATCCGTTTCTCTGTGAAACATCGGGCGCTTCTTTGTATCAGCTCGGCGCTTCCGTTCGAGAGGCGTATATCCTCTCTGCACTCTATGCGTTTGTGCTGGTTGTATTCGGCGTATACCGATTCTTTGAGCAATGGCTGAAACGGCGTTCGCGCGCAGCATTCGCAACGATCCTGTTCTTTTTCGGGAGCGGATTCGGATTCTTTTATTTTTTCGATCTTTCCAAATCGGGAGGCTTGCTTTCGCAAGCGCTCGGAACGCACGGACAAACGGTTTCGGAACTGCTGCTGGACGGGTTCTATATGACGCCGACGAACATACCGGCGCTCGGACTTCGCTGGGTCAATCCGATCGTCGATATGCTGATCCCGCAGCGCGCGACGCTGTTCGGCTGGGAATTCCTTTTCCCGTGCCTCTATCTGCTGCATGGATTCACGTTTGAAAAGAAACGTGAAAATCTCATTCCGCTTGCGGTCATAGCGGGCTCGATGCCGCTGATCCATACGCATTCATTCCTTACGCTCGGTATTGTCAGCGCAGTTTACTGCGTAACGGATCTGATAACGGTCCGGTTTGAGAAAAAACGCACCGTCGCCTGGGGTGTTTACGCGTTGATCGCCTGCGCGCTTGCCGCGCCGCAGCTGTTCCTGTTTACGTTCCGGCAAACGACCGAAAGCAATATGGTCCGTCTGCATCTGAACTGGGCAAACGAAGCCGATTCATTCCTGTGGTTTTATATTAAAAACTTCGGGCTGATTTTCCTGCTGATGCCGTTTGCGTTTATGATCCTTCCGAAACGGGATAAGAAGATCTATGCAGGCGCTCTTCTCATTTGGATCATATCGGAACTGATCATATTTCAGCCGAACGCATATGACAACAATAAGCTGCTGTTTGTATGGTATGCGTTTACATGCGGTCTTGTGTCGAAAGCCGTTTTTACGGTCGGAAAGCGCGCATCCTTCCTGATCGCACAAAAGTACAGCGCGCGGGATCGCGTCCATACGCACAGCATTTGTATTGCTGCCGTAAGCGGCATGTTCTTCCTGTATCTGATGTTCAAGCTTGCATTCGATTCGGAAGGCGGCGTTTTCATCAGGCCCGGTACAGCGCTGACGCTCTTTGTTTCCGCAGGCTTGCTGCTTGCGCTTTGCATCGGCGCTATACGGCATTCGATACGCGCGCATCATTTTGAATCATGGCTGCTCGCGCCGCTTGTATTGTCTGTTTGGATGATGGCGCTGCTGTTTGCCGTGTGGATCACGGAATACAGAAACAAAGCATACGAATTCGGAGTACCGTATGCCGCGCTGGCGTCGATCCTCTGCCTCCTTGTACTGATTCTGTATATCCGGATTTTGCTTGCAGACGCCCAAAACGGATCGGTCAGATCGAAGTTCTGCGGCAGTTCCGCGGCGCTTACGGTCGGTTTGTACCTGCTGGTTTTCACAATGACCGTATCCTCATTTATGACGATCATCCGCGAATGCAAAAGCGAGTATCAGGTTTATACAAAGAATGAAGCAGAGCTGTCCGAGCAGATCAAAGAAATCACCTCGCCGGATGACGTGATCCTTGCAAACGATTATCATTGGAACCTTGTCACCCCTCTGACCGGACGCAGCATCGTGACGGGCACGGCGACTTTCCTGTATTATCACGGGATCGACACATCCGAACGGGAAGCGCACGTTGCCCAAATGTTCGAGAATCCTGCGGATCACGCAGATTTGTTTGAACGCTACGGGATACGATATATACTGATATCAAACGCGGAAAGAGGCAATTACGATATAGACTACGCGTATTTTAACCAACACGGTACCGTCGCAGCCGAAACCCCTGCAGGAAGGCTGTATCGGCTCGATCCGTGAATTAAATTACAAAAACGGCCGGACATCCGGCCGTTTTTCTTAGAGTTCGTTTTTGATTATTTGCAGTTCTGCTGCATGAGACTGAGAATGGACTGATCGGTTCCGACGATCCCGTCTGAAGAAGATTTGCCGGTGTTTCTGATGAGAGTATCCGCATCCGCAGCGCTGATTCCCCCTCTGCGGCGGGATTGCTGCGCATACAGATACATTTGATATCCGAGAATGCCGGCGTCGACGGAAGCGGCGATTTTTGCTGAGCAGGAGGGCTTAGCGCCGTCGCAGATCGTTTCGGAACGCATGGTTATCGTGTTCATAAGCGTATGCGCGACGGCGGATTCATCCCCGCCCAGAAGATACGCTATTCCCGAACCGACGGCGCATCCGGCGCCGACGGCGCCGCAGTATGCGGAAGTGTGCCCGATCGAAAACTGCAGATAAACGGTCAAAAGATCGGTCAGGACCATAGCGCGGTACATACGCTCTCCGGAGATATCATAGTGCTTAGCGTAGCATACGATCGGTACAGACGCCGTAATTCCCTGATTTCCGGAACCGCAAAGGATCGCGACAGGCATTTCACAACCGCTCATGCGCGCATCGCTTCCGGCGGCGGCATATGCTTTTGCGAGCGTCTTGGGATCGGAGACGTTTTCCGAAAGGATGATCTTACCGAGATTGACACCGTATTCATGAAGAAGCCCCTCTTCGCAGATCGCCGTGTTATACTCGCGCTGCATATCAAGCAGATCCTTTATCTCCGAAAGATCGACCCGGTCCGCATATGTGAAGATATCATGCAGGTTCAGACAGGATTTGTCCGTAAGACGGTCCTCGCTTTGCGCGACGATGGGACGCTTCAAAAGCGATTCGCCGTTTTTCATGATCTCAACGATATCGGAATAATGATTGGCGATGACGACGCGGGAATACGATGTTCTTGCATACAGGGTGATGCTGATGTACGGTTGGCAATCTGTTTCCGCGCAGGAGATATCAATATTGACTGCATCCAAAAAATGCGCGACGGCAGCGCGCTGCTCATCGGTAACAAGGGAGATTACCTGCATACCCTTATCCGCGTCGCCGCATACGATCCCGGCTGCAACCGCGGCTTTGATTCCTTTCAGACCGTTTGTATTCGGAACAACGACGCCTTTTGTGTTTTTCAGAATGTTCGCGCTGACGGATACGGTGACTGCCGTCGGCTGCATGCCGAGCACCTGATGCGCTTTTGCGGCGCAGTATGCGATAGAGATCGGTTCCGTACATCCTGTAGCAGGCATGATTTCTTCGCGCAGGATCTTCGTATATATGTCTCGGTTCCGAATGTTCTCCATGTGTTCTCTCCAAAAAATGACGGTGAGCAAGCCGTAAGCCGAGTTCTGTCTGAGGACGATCATCTATCTAGGCGATCCGTTGCCGGACCGCTCAAGCGATTATCAAGAGCGTAGCGGGCAGCTATTCAATGCTCTCATTTCAATCTTGCACCGAGTGGGGTTTACATAACGGACAAGTCGCCATGCCGTTGGTGAGCTCTTACCTCGCCTTTCCATCCTTACCCGCGAAGCGGGCGGTATCTCTCTGTTGCACTTTCCTTGAAGTCGCCTTCACCGGGTGTTACCCGGCACTCTGCCCTGTGGTGCTCGGACTTTCCTCACCTCAAAATGAGCCGCGATCGTCTGTCTTACTCACCGTCAAATATTATTCATTGTCTGCGTATAACAGTCTTCCGCAGTTTTCACACTCAAGGATCATGTCTTCTCCGACCAGTTTTCTGATCGCAAGGCTCGGAAGCGACATGTTGCATCCGCTGCACTTGCCGCCGCGAACTTCGACGACCGGTGTGCCGTAATGCTGACGAACACGCTTATACTTTGCCATCAGGGACGGATTGACCCTCTTTTCCAGCTCCTCCATTTTCCGGTCGGCGGCAAGAAGATCGATCGATGCGTCGTCCTTTTCTTTTTGACATACGATTTTCAGCTGATCGTATTCCTTTTTGGCTTTCGATCCCTGCTGACGCGTCTTTTGAAACTCAGCGACCGCTTCGTCGAGCGTACGGAAAAGCTGCTTGATCTCTTTTTCAAGATTATTCGCTTCGCGCTGAAGCTTTTCAATGTCGTGACGGAACTCCGTCATTTCTTCGGAGGTGCATTCCTCGTCGCCTTTCAGCGTTTCAAACTCGGATGTTTCAAGATCCAAACGGTCCAGGAGCGCGGTATACTGTGTATTATGGCGCGCAAGCGACGCGTTGAACGATTCGATATCTTCGTTCAGCTTGTTCAATGCCGCCTGCTGCTGCTTGATAAACTTTGCGAGCTTGTTCAGCTTAATGCGATTCGCGGTCGTGCGAATGTCGTTTTCGATCTGCTGTTTTTCAAGATCTGCGTCCTGGTATGCAAGCAATGCGATCGGTCTGCTCATGGTGTTATCCTCCTTAAAGACTGCGCAGCGGTGCGCGGCCTGTATGTGTTAAATCATATTGTACATCATTTTTATCGTTCTGTAAACGGGAAATTAACGGTTCAAGCACCGGAAATTCTGTTTCATAATGTCCCATGACGCAGCAGCACAGCCCGAGATGCTCTGCAAGCAGCGCGTGACTGTGCTTCATCTCCCCGGTTACAAACGCATCGCAGCGGGCATCGCTGACAAAAGTTGCGTCGCCGCCTCCGGAACCGCCGATCACGGCAACGGTATGCACGATGCGATCGGGATCCCCGACAAATCTGCCTTTTGTCTGCAGACGGGTTTCGCACAGCCTGCAGAACGCAAGAAACGGCATCGGTTCCGGAAGATCGCCGATCCTGCCGAGATTTTCCGGCGGAAGCGGTCGTGTATTTTCAAGCGATAAAAGATCAGAAAGAACGTCGTTGACGCCTCCGCGGCAGGCATCAAGATTGGTATGCGCTGCAAAATGGCCGATTCCATGGCGGATCAGCAGATATGCGGCAGCGGTTTCAAAGCGATTGACGGATATGGATTTGACCGGTTCAAAAAAGATCGGATGATGCGTCAGGACGAGATCGTATTTGCCTTCGATCGCTTCACGCGCAATCGGAACGGTCAGATCGAGCGCGACCAGAACCTTCCGGATCTCATCGTGATCCGGTTCGATCAGCAGACCGACATTATCGAAATCCAGCGCAAGAGATTTCGGCGCGATGGATTCCATCATATCGCAAAATGCAGACAGCTTCATACATACTCCTTTTCAGATCTGCTTCAGGATCTGTTCCAATGCGTTGATTTTTTGAAGGATCACCTCTTCCCCTGCCGTGCCGGCAGCGCTTTTCATCATTGCGCGATGACAGGCAAGCTGTTGTCGGCACAGAGACGGAAGCATCGGATCCCGTTCCAGAAAGGATCTGTATCCGACGTCGAAGAATTCATCCGGAAAGCCGTCCGGAACGGCTTCGGAAACGGTGTCGGGAACGGCTTTGAATACCTGGTACAATCGACCGTGGTCGGAAACGATACGATCGCTGACGATATGAAAGCTGTTCCTGTACAGGTAACGGCGGATATCATCCTGCGCGCGCATCGGCTGCAGAACAAGCGCCTTTGCTCCCATCAAAGGTTCGGGACACGCGTCAAGGATCCTCGTCATCAGCGTACCGCCCATACCCAGGATCGCGATCGCATCACATTCGCCGAGATTAAGAACTGCGCATCCGTTTCCAACCCGAAACGAAACGCGCTCTGAAAGTCCGATCCGGTCGATCAAAAGCTGTGCTTTTTCAAGCGATGGTTCGCTGATATCGGAAGCAATCACGTTTTTACAGACCTGTTTTTGCAGAAGCGCGGCAACGAGCCTGCCGTGATCGCAGCCGATATCCGCAACCGTATCGTATCCGCGAAGCATGTCGAGCGCCGCCTCCAACCGCGGCGTGATGTGTACATAGCGCGTACTCATACGGTGATCGGTTTGAGCGGCGTGACCGTGTCGATCGGACCGCCGCCGAGGCAATGTTCGCCCTGATAAAACACGACCCATTGCCCGGGCGTTACGGCGCGCTGCGGCTGATCAAAGTCGACATGCGCGCCGGAACCGGAGACCGTGACGCGAACGCTTTGATCCGGCTGGCGGTAACGGAATTTCGCGGTACAGGCGAACGATGATGCCGGAGCGGTTTCTGCGATCCAGTTGACGGAATCCGCATCAAGCGAGGTGGAATAGAGCTCCTCATGCTCACCCTGCTGTACGATCAGCAGATTCCGATTGAGATCCTTGCCGATGACATACCAGCTCTCCCCTGTCCCGTCGTTTCTGCCGCCTATCCCAAGACCTCTGCGCTGACCGAGCGTATAATACATCAGTCCGTCGTGCGTTCCGATCCTGCGTCCGCGTTCATCGATGATATCGCCGGGCTGTGCCGGCAGATACTGCATCAAAAACTGTTTGAAATTCCGTTCTCCGATAAAGCATACGCCGGTGCTGTCCTTTTTCAGCGCGTTGGTGAAGCCGTGTTCTTTCGCGATCTCGCGTACTTCGCGCTTCATCAGATCTCCGATCGGGAACACCACGCGTTCAAGCTGTTTGCGCGTCAATCCGGCAAGGAAATAGGACTGGTCTTTGCCTGGATCCGCGCCGCGCAATAATAGCCTGTCCTCGCTTAACCGGCAATAGTGTCCGGTCGCGAGAAGCCCGGCACCGGTCGAAAGCGCAAAGTCCAGGAACGCTTTGAATTTGATCTCGCAATTACACAGCACGTCCGGATTCGGGGTTCTGCCCTTGCGGTATTCTTCGAGAAAATACGAAAAAACACGATCGCGGTATTCCTTCGCAAAATTCACCGTGTAATACGGAATACCGATCGTTTCGCAGACGCTTCGGACGTCGTTATAATCCGCCGTTGCAGTACAAACGCCGTCTTCGTCGTTTTCTTCCCAGTTTTTCATAAAAATGCCGACAACATCAAAGCCCTGCCGCTTCAGAAGAAACGCTGCAACAGAGCTGTCGACGCCGCCTGACATTCCGACAACGATATGCTCCATTATTCTGCGGAAACGAGATCAAACCCGGCGCCTTTGACGGCTTCCCGGATCCGGTCTACATCCTCAAAACCTTCGATCTCACAGGCGCCGATCTCGCACCTGATCACCTTTGCGCCGAGTTCTTCCATCGTTTTTGTTACTTTTGCGACGCAGTGCATACAGCCCATACCCTCGATCTTCAATATCACAAAACATCGCCTCCTCTATGTGTAATATACCATAAAGGAGACGATTTTGAAAGAACTATTTTTGCATTACATAGCAGTGCATCCGCAGGGACGGTTCTGATTACCGCAGCCGCAGCCGCATCCGTTTTCACCGCCGCAGAAACGGGACAGCAGAAGCAGCCAGATGAGCGTATCGCAGGAGATACCGCCCATACCGTTGTCACCGTCACCGATGAGAAGCAGCAGAACGAGCAGCCAGGTCAGATTGGTGCCGCCGAGATTGTTGAACATTGCATTGTTCCTCCGTTCATGATGATTCGACGTTTTCCGTCGTTACAGTATTGTATGTCGGCATATTTCTTTTGGTTCATGAAATCCGGTGCGATTGATGAAACAACTTGACAAAACATCCTGTTCGCATGATAATAACAAAGATAAAAAGAAGGAGAGCATTATGGAAAACAACGCATATTCAATGGATAAGATCGTCGTTCTTTGCAAGAATCGCGGGTTCATCTTTGCCGGTTCGGAAATCTACGGCGGGCTCAGCAACACCTGGGATTACGGTCCTCTCGGCGTCGAGCTTAAGAATAATGTCAAAAAAGCATGGTGGAAGAAATTCGTGCGGGAAAGCCCGTATAACGTCGGCCTTGACGCAGCGATCCTGATGAATTCCGAAACATGGAAAGCATCCGGCCATCTCGGCGGATTCTCGGATCCTCTGATGGACTGCCGCGAATGCAAGGAGCGTTTCCGCGCAGACAAGCTGATCGAAGACTGGTCGGCGGAGAACGGATTCACGCTCGAAAAGCCGATCGACGCATTTACGCAGACCGAAATGAAGGCTTTTATCGAGGAGCATCAGATCCCCTGCCCCACCTGCGGCAAGCATAATTTTACCGATATCCGTCAGTTCAACCTGATGTTCAAAACGTTCCAGGGTGTGACCGAGGACGCGAAAAATACCGTCTATCTTCGTCCGGAAACCGCGCAGGGCATCTTTGTGAACTTTGCGAATGTGCAGCGCACCACGCGTAAAAAGCTGCCGTTCGGTATCGGGCAGATCGGCAAGAGCTTCCGCAACGAGATCACGCCGGGCAACTTCATTTTCCGCGTGCGTGAATTTGAACAGATGGAGCTGGAGTTTTTCTGCGAACCGGGTACAGACCTTGAATGGTTCGATTACTGGCGCAGCTACTGCCATAAGTTCCTTTTGTCGATCGGCATCAAAGATGAAAACCTCCGGCTTCGCGATCACGATCCGGATGAGCTCGTGTTCTATTCCAAGGCGACGACGGACTTTGAGTTCAGATTCCCGTTCGGCTGGGGCGAGCTCTGGGGCGTTGCGGACCGTACTGATTACGATCTGACGCAGCACCAGAACGCATCCGGCAAGGATCTGACTTATTACAATGCCGAGAAGAACGAGCGCTACATTCCCTACGTCATCGAGCCTTCGCTGGGTGTTGAGCGTACCGTGCTTGCCGTGCTCTGCAACGCGTATGAAGAACAGCCTTTGGAAAACAACGACGTTCGCACGGTCCTGCATCTGCATCCCGCGCTTGCGCCGTTCAAGGCTGCCGTTCTCCCACTGTCCAAGAAGCTTTCCGCGCAGGCGAACGAGATCTACATGGATCTTCTGAAGCATTTCTCCGTCGATTTCGACGAGACCGGCTCGATCGGCAAGCGCTATCGCAGAGAGGACGAGATCGGTACGCCGCTGTGCATTACATACGATTTCGATTCCGAGAACGATCACTGCGTGACGGTCCGCGATCGCGACACCATGGAACAGGTGCGGCTTCCGATCAATGAACTTCGCGCATACATCGAACAACGGCTTGACTTCTGACAAGACATGCCTCCGGATCGCCGGAGGCTTTTTGCAATGGAACTGAACGGAACGGTACAATCCATCATTTATCGGAATGCGACGAACGGTTATACGGTTTTGTCGCTTCTGTTCGATGACGACAATAAGACGGTGACGTGCGTAGGAACGCTTCCGCTCGTCAACGTCGGCGATACCGTTTGCCTTTCGGGCGAACAGACGTACCATCCGAAATTCGGGACGCAGTTCAAGGTCGTATCGTATGAGCGAAAAGCGCCGTCCAGCAATACGGCGATCATCAAGTATCTGGAAAGCGGCGTAGTTCGCGGCGTCGGTCCCGCCATGGCGCGCGCGATCGTCGCAACGTTCGGCATGGATACGCTGGAGGTTCTGGAAAAGGAGCCGGAACGGCTCACCGAGGTACCCGGTATCGGCGTGAAAAAGGCGAAAATGATCTCGGATTCGTTCCGTGAGAAGAAGCTTCTGCGCGACGTACTGCTGAGCCTTGAACCGTATGGCGTTACGGTCGGGCAGGCATATAAGATGATGCAGACATACGGAGAGCTCTGTCTTGCAAAGGTGCAGGAGAATCCGTATCAGCTGATCGACGACATCGACGGGATCGGCTTTCTGACTGCGGACCGGATCGCGACGCATGTCGCGGGATTTGAGCAGGACTCGCTTGCACGGCTGACGGCGGGGATCCGTTACTGTCTCGTACAGGCGCGGGACGAACACGGCGACATGTTTCTGGAATACCCGCTGCTGCTTGAGCGCGCATCCGCGCTGCTCGGCGCGCCCGCCGACCGGATCGAAGAAACGGTCGAATGGATGGAAAGCGGCAGCGATCTGCTTCGCTGCGAGATCGCCGGAAAGGACGCCGTCTACCTCCCCTATCTTTACAAGCAAGAGGATTATATTGCAAAAAAGCTTTTGCAGCTGAACACGCCTCCGGCTTTGGAAACTTGGGATCTAGAACGCTGGCAGAAGCGTGTCGGAATGGAGCTCTCCGCAGAGCAGCAGAAGGCCGTCGGCATAGCGCTTACGAACGGCGTTTCGATCATTACGGGCGGCCCGGGTACCGGAAAGACGACAATCATTCGCTGCATCATCGATTCCATGCAGGAACAGGGATACGCCGTCGAGCTTGCCGCACCGACGGGCCGCGCCGCAAAACGCATGACCGAAGCGACGGGAAACGACGCAAGGACGATCCACCGGCTGTTGGAATTCATTCCCGGAGAAGGGTTCCAGAGAAACCGGGATAACCCTCTGATCACGGATATGGTGATCGTCGATGAAATGTCCATGGTGGACGCGCCGCTGATGTATGCGCTTTTGCAGGCGCTTACGAAAGGCACGCGGCTTGTGATGGTCGGAGATCGCGATCAGCTGCCGCCTGTCGGATGCGGGAATGTGTTTTCGGACGCGCTTGCATCCGAAGCGCTTCCGTCATTCCGGCTGACGGAGATCTTCCGCCAGGCGCAGCGGTCCAACATCGTTCGCAACGCGCATCTCATCAACAGCGGCAGAATGCCGGTGCTTGTCGATCATGATTCCGATTTTCTGTTTGAAGAGATCGCGAGTACGGACCGCATACGCATGCGCCTTGTCGAACTCATGCGAAGAGAGTTTTCCAGCCTCGGAACAAGCGATCCGCTGATGGATATCCAGGTGCTTGTACCGATGAAATCCGGTCCGCTGGGCGTTGTTGAACTGAATCAGCTTTTACAGAGCGTCTGCAATCCCCCGTCGCAGATGAAGCAGGAGCATACATGCGGGAACACGCTGTTCCGCGAAGGCGACAAGATCATGCAGATCCGGAACAATTATAAAGTGGAATGGCGGAAATCGCTGCGAACGGGCGGCTTTGAAGAAGGCGCAGGCGTCTTTAACGGCGATCTCGGGACCGTTCTTAAGATCGATCCGCACGAAAAGCTTGCAGTCATCGCCTTTGATGACGGACGGATCGCGGAATATGCTTTCGCGCAGTTTGAAGAGATCGATCTTGCATACTGCATCACGATCCACAAGAGCCAGGGCTCGGAGTTTCAAACGGTCCTGCTGCCGCTTGCTGGAGGACCGATGCCGCTTCTTACAAGGAATCTTTTGTATACGGCAGTCACAAGAGCAAAGCATATGGTCTACGGGATCGGCAGAAGCGATACGATCGCAAGAATGGTCCGGAACGCGTTCAGAAGCGAACGAAATACAGGGTTGAAGGAACGGTTGGTCGAGTATGATGCATTCGGAACAAAGTAACAGCGTACGATCCTTTATTGCCGACGCGCTGATGCCGGGACCGTATCATTGCTTTCTTTGCGGCGAGGAGGATGTGATCGGCGAGGACGGACTTTGCGATCAATGCCGGTCTGCGATCAAATATTGTCCGAATCCGACGTATCTCCCTCCCCTGGACGGAATCACGATCGGGCTGCAGTACAGTCAGGAGATCGCTTCGGCGATCATGCGGTTCAAGCAGTCCGGGCAAAAGGAATACGCCGGATTTTTTGCGCAGTATCTTTCCGTACCGGAAGACTGGCATGCGGATCTGCTAGTCCCCGTTCCGATGCATCCGCTGAAGAAGTGGATGCGTGAATTTAATCACACGGAACTGCTGTCATCCTATCTGAGCCATGCGACCGGCATACCGTATTCGACGAAGCTTTTGTTTAAGACAAAACACACCTCTGAACAGAAAACACTGACCGATCCGAAGGAACGCCGCAGAAACATCCGCGGAAGCTTCAGCTGCGATCCGCTCGTGAAAGGCCTGCGCATCGTTCTGGTCGATGACGTATTCACGACCGGCGCAACGGTATATGAATGTGCGAAGGTCCTGAAACAGGCAGGCGCACAGGCCGTTTATCTGTCCGCGGTGACTTCGCCGAGCCGCTGACGCAGACTTGCATATTTGTCGTGCGTTGCTTTTCCGCCGCGAAGATGCCGCTCCGCTTTGTTCGTGTTCAAAACGGCTCTGACGCTTCGGAACAGAACGGGATTGATCGATCTGAGCCGCTCGGTCACATCCTTATGGATCGTGCTTTTTCCGATGCAGAGCGCTTTTGCGGCTTCTCTGACAGTCGCTTTATGCTCGACGATATAGGACGCTTCTTTTGAGATGCGATCTTCGTACCAGTTCAAGAAAATACCCCCATTTGCTTATTGGTAAAGCATATGGGGGCATTTTTGTTTTATGTCAGAAAGATTCGATGTTGACCGCCTTGATCGGTCCGTTCGGGAGATTCTTAAGATGCTCGGTATCGAAGCGCTTGAAGCCCGTTTCGCGGTCGCTGAAGCAGTATTCGACAAAATTATCGGAGATGTTATTCGGCAGCGAGATCGTCTCTGCAACGACCTCGGAAAGCGCGACGCCGATATTGACGAGATGGACGCCCGGGAGCGTTTTCTGGATCACATTCGACAGGAACGGATAGTGCGTACAGCCGAGGATCAGCGTGTCGATATCCGTGTTGCGGATCGGGGAAAGATAACGCTCTACCGTCATTTGTGTGATCGGATCGTCCTCGCGGAAGCCGTTCTCGATCAAAGGAACGAACAAAGGGCAGCCGATCCCGGAAACGTTGAGATTCGGATATTTTTGATTGATGTAATCGGAATATGCCTGACTGTGTACGGTCGCTTCGGTACCGATCACACAGATGTGATTGCTTTCGGTCAGCTTTGCTGCGGCGTCGCAAGCAGGTTCGATGACGCCGACGATCGGGATCGAAAAACGCTTGCGGAGCTCCGTCAGCGCGATCGCGCTGACCGTGCCGCATGCGACGACGATCGCCTCCACGCCTTTTGACAGAAGAAAACGAACATCCTGCTCTGCATAGCGAACGATCGTTTCCGGCGTACGGGAACCGTAAGGAACACGCGCGGTATCGCCGAAGTAAACGATGGACAGCCCTTTGTTTGCCGAGCAGATTGCATCCAGGACGGTCAGTCCGCCCAGACCGCTGTCAAATACGCCGATTCGCTTAAATGTATTCATAGTGCCTCTCTGAATCGTTTTCTGTATTTTATCACGGTTTTCCGCTTCTTGCAATACAAAGTATGCAGGCGCTCTCAACGTATGAAAAGGAGCGGGATTCCGCTCCTTTTCAGTCATTCGTTTTTCATCAGTTCCGTATATCCGCTTTCGGTCACCTCGTAAACGCATTCGACGTCGCGGTCCATATCCGAGAGATGCGGATCGTCGGCGGTATACATGACGCATGTTCCGCAGCTTGAAGACAAGGCCCGCGGGACGGGACCGAGACGGGAAGCGATCCCCGCTCTTGCCAGCGTTCGGTTAGTCATCAACGCTGCGGCATGCGTGTAAAATGTCGCGATACAGTTCATTTCCAAAGCGTCATCCGATAGTCGCCTGCGGATTCTTCCGTACGGACCTCATAATGCTGTGAAGCGGCAAAACGTGTGATGTTGCCGACCGCCGTCATGTTGTCCACAAGCACTTCGATCGTTTTGGGCTGATTCTTTTTGACTTCGCGCTGCACCATCAGAACCGGCATCGGGCAGCTCAATCCTCTTGCGTCGATCATGGTTTATGCCCTCCTTTTTATGTTGAATACGGACACTGCCGCAAGGATCACATAACCTGCGATCAGCACCCAAAGAACGGGACCTGAGCCGATTCCGTCAGCGCTGGAGGCAAGACCGAAGTTGTGCGAAACCGCTGCGCCGGCGATAAAGCCGAACACGGTGATCGCGGAATCGCTGTTGCCCTCGCCTGCAAGGATCAGCTGCCGCAGCGGGCAGCCGCCGAGCAGAACGCTTCCCCATCCGACGAGTACCATACCGAGAAAATTGAAAACGCCGTCGGTATGTGCAATGGGCTGTTCAGCAAGCCCGAATTTGAAGTTATGCGTGATCAGGTTTCCGACGACGACCGCTATAATGATCGCAAGGAATCCGTAGATCAGATGGAAATCCTTGAACAAAACGACGTCGCGTACACCGCCCGCCATGCAAAGACGGGAACGCTGACAAAGTGCGCCGACGAGGAGCGCGATCAAAAGAGCAGCGTACCAGGGCGCATGCATGCTCCCGGGACCTTTTTCACTCCTTGCAAACAGCTCGGGCAGCAAAGAAAGAACGAACAGAATGACGAGCAGGATCGGGAAAAGCAATCCTTCCAAAGCATTCTGCTTATAGGCGCGGTTCAGCGAGAACCCGAAACGAAGCGGGAACGTACCGATCACGATACCGACGATGAAGCCGAGCAGTCCGACGAGCGCGTTGACGTCGCCGCCGCCGATGCGGATGACCATGCGGAGCGGGCATCCGAGAAATACAAGCGCGCCGATCATGACGAGCATGCCGAGCAGAAAACGCGTGAACGGCGATGAACCGCCCTGCGGCTTCCATTCTTTTTTGATCAGTGCCATTATCATGGAACCGAGCACAAGACCGACGATCTCCGGACGGAAATACTGCACAACACCCGCAGAATGGAATTTCAGCGCGCCTGCTATGTCGCGTTCAAAGCACGCGATACAGAACCCCATGTTCTTCGGGTTCCCAAGCGCAGTCAGAACGACAGCCGCCGCGCCGACCAAGAGACCGGTCAGAATGACGAGCCAGTTCCTTTGCACAAAACCTCCGAACCCCTTCTTTTCTTTTTCCATAGATTCTCCTCCTTTATGCGCTATTCCCTTGCGCGAATATCGGGTTGATGATATAATAACATATCATAGCGTTATTTGCAAGCGAGGATAACGATATTTATGAAAATGATCTATTTGGATAATGCGGCAACGAGCTTTCCGAAAGCATATGGTGTATCAGATGCAATGAAGCGCTTTCTGGATGAAGAATGCGCCAACATCGGACGCGGCAGCTATATGAGAGCGCAGGAAGCGGGACTTGCCGTGATCGAAACACGCGAACGGATCCGGGATCTGTTTGATTGTCCGGATGAAAAACATGTGATCTTTACGGGGGGCATGACGGCTGCGCTGAATACCGTCATCAAGGGCTTTGTGCGGCGCGGAGACCGCGTTCTGGTATCCTCATTCGAGCATAACTCCGTGATCCGTCCGTTGGTGCAGATCGGCGCGGAGATCGTGCGTATCCCTGCATCGAAAGACGGCGTATCCGATCTCTCTCAACTTCCGGACGATCTTTCATCCTTCCGCCTTTGCGTGCATACCTTTGCGTCAAATGTCAGCGGGATGATCCAGCCGGTCGAAGCGCTTTCCGCGATCCTTACAAAAGCGTGCGTCCCGTTTTGCATCGACGCTGCACAGGCGGCGGGTCACTTTCCTTTTTCGATGCAACGTATCCGTGCGGACGCAGTCTGCATGCCCGCGCACAAAGGACTGCTCGGTCCCCAGGGACTCGGCGTATTGTGCGTTGTTCCGGAATTTGCGGATCGTCTGGATCCGCTGATCTCCGGCGGTACCGGATCCGTCTCGGACAGCGAACGGATCCCGCCGTTTTATCCGGACCGTTTGGAAGCCGGTACGCTCAACCTGCCGGGGATCGTAGGGTTGAAGGCGGCGCTGATGCAGTCGAATTTTACGGAACGACGCATGCATGAGATCAACCTCATTACACACTTTCTGCAAGCGATCAAGGACATACCGCATATCAGAATTCTCGGATCGGCCGAAGCGGAACGCCTCGTAGGCGTCATATCGCTTGATTTTCTTCGTGCGGACAACGGAGAGGTATCCTATCGCCTTGAGAACGAATACGGCATTCTGACACGCTGCGGGCTGCATTGCGCGCCGGACGCGCACTGTACTTTAGGGACGTTTCCGAAGGGCACGGTACGGTTCAGCTTCTCCCCGGCAACGACGGAAGAAGACCTCGACAGAACCGTTGAAGCGATCACTGCGCTCAGCTAAAATATATAATTGTCAAAGCGCCGTTTCGGGCGCTTTTTTCTTGCAGGAAACCGGGAATCGTTGTATAATCCTTTTATGTTCATTGATTCAAAATCGAAGGAGGAACAGTATGAAACAGATTCAAGTAGCACTTTGGGGATTCGGTGCGATGGGCAGCGGTATCGCAAAGGTCCTGTTGACCAAGAAAGGCGTTGAGATCACCGGCGTATGCGACATTCATCCCGATCGCGTCGGCAAGAGCATTTACGATCTGCTCGGCGTGGAACGCGGCGACCGCAACGATGTAAAGGTCATCGGCGACATCGACGCGGCATTGACGCCGAAACCCGATCTCTGCATTCTGGCGACCGATTCGTTCACCAAGAAAGCATATCCGAAGATCTGCCATCTGATCGAAAAAGGCGTTAACGTCATCTCCACCGCGGAAGAAATGAGTTATCCGCGCGCGCAGAATCCGGAGCTTGCGGACAAGATGGACGCGCTCGCAAAAGGCGCAGGCGTATCCGTTCTCGGTACCGGCATCAATCCGGGTCTGATGATGGACCTGCTTGCAATCTGTCTTTCCGGCTGTATGACGGACGTCGAGCACGTTTTGTGCAAGCGCGTCAATTCCCTCTCCCCCTTCGGCCCCGCCGTTATGGAAGAGCAGGGCGTCGGTCTGACCGTCGAACAGTTCGAGGAGGGCTGCAAGAACGGTACGCTTGCGGGTCACGTCGGCTTTGCAGAGTCCGTCGGTATGATCGGCGAAGCGCTCGGCTTCGAGATCGACCGCTTTGAACAGCAGATGAAGCCCATCGTGACGACTGTTGATCGCAAGTCTCCTTATGGCTTTGCGAAAGCGGGCGACGTCGCGGGCGTCAATATGACCGGTCAGGGCTATATCGGCGACAAGGTCATGATCGACATGATCCATCCGCAGCAGATCGAACCGGAGCTTGAAGGCACCTATACCGGCGACTACATCACGCTGACCGGCACACCGAACGTCAACATGCAGATCAAGCCGGAGGTCAACGGCGGTATCGGCACGATCGCCATGTGCGTCAACATGATTCCGCATGTGCTCAATGCCACCCCGGGTCTCAAAACGATGATCGACCTGCCCGTACCGCATGCGATCATGGGCGATATGCGCAATTATCTGAACAAATAAGGAGTTTATCATGGCAAAGAAAAACGATTGGGTACAGATCCATATCGACGTTCTGAAGCCCGAAGAGCGCGCGACGAACATTCCCGAGGATACGCGTCACGTTCCGCTTGAAATGTGGGTCAAGGGACATCTCATGAACGACGAAGCCGAGATCGGCGATACCGTTTCGATCACGACCAAGACAGGACGCATCGTAGAAGGTACGATGTGCGCCGTCAACCCCTCCTTCAAGCACAATTTCGGCGATTATGTGCCGGAGCTTGACGAGATCGAGAAGACCGTAAAAACCATTCTGTTCGGAGGTAGAAACGATGCTTGACAACAGTTATGCAGCCGTCATGGCGCGCAAAAACGAGATCATGAAGCGCGCTGTCGGAATGGACTACGATCTCTTTGAAAGCGGCTCGATTGCATTTGACTATGAGGCGATGATGGCGGCGACCGGCTACACGCTCGACGCCGTTCGCAAGATCCAGACCGAAGAATTTCAGATCGGCAATACGCCTATCTATGAGTTGAAGAACCTGACCGCGCTTGCGCGCGCCTGCGCGCCCGAAGGCATGGGCGCACGCATCTTTGTCAAGGATGAAGCGTCCAACCTGTCCGGCAGCTTCAAGGTCCGCCGCGCGGCGACCAGCATCTATCAGGCGCGGAAGATGGGCTATAAGGGCGTCATTTCCGCAACGTCGGGTAATTACGGCGCTGCGGTCGCCGCATGCGCCGCAAAAGCCGGCTTAAAGTGCATCGTCGTCCAGGAATGCTTCGATTCCAAGGGCGTCGGTCAGCCGGAGATCATTGAAAAGGCGAGAAAGTGCGAAGCGCTCGGCGCGGAAGTCGTTCAGCTGACGGTCGGACCGGAGCTGTTCTATATGTTCCTCCGCATGCTCGAAGAGACAGGTTATTTCAACGCTTCCCTGTATACGCCGTTCGGCATCGCGGGCGTTGAAACGCTCGGTTACGAGATCGCGCAGCAGTGCCGTCTGACGCTCGGCAGAGATCCGGACATGGTCGTCTGCACCAACGCCGGCGGCGGCAACCTGACCGGTACCGCGCGCGGACTGCTGAAAGCGGGCTGCAAAGCCGAAGTCGTCGCGGCGAGCGTCAACCTGTCCGGCCTGCATATGGCAAGCGATCATCAGTTCAATCTGAAGTCGTTCACGACCGGTCACACCGGATTCGGTATGCCGTTCTCGACCTGGCCGGATCGCAGCGACGTTCCGAGAAGCGCGGCAAGACCGCTTCGTTACATGGATCGCTATGTGACCGTCAATCAAGGCGAGGTCTTCTACACCACCGAAATGCTCGCAGCGCTCGAAGGCATGGAAAAAGGTCCCGCGGGCAATACGTCCCTTGCCGCTGCGTTTGCGCTTTCGCAGACGATGCCGAAGGACAAGATCATCGTCGTGCAGGAGACCGAGTATACCGGCGCCGGCAAGCACGTCAACGCGCAGCTGAGCTTTGCACGTTCGAACGGCATCGACATTCACTTCGGCAACCCCGAAGAGGAAATCCCGGGCAAGAGTATCATACTCCCCTCCCATCCGTCGATGATCAAAGCGCGTCCCGCCGATATGACGCATCTTCGCACTTCGCTCATCCACAACGCGATCAAGATGACCGGAAAAACGCCGACGGACGCGGATATCGACTTCCTTGCGGCTGAAACCAAGACGAACAGAGAATTTGTAAAGGAGCATCTTGCATGAAACGCAACGACGACTTTGAAACAAGAAGAGAGCATCTCAAAGATCTCTCCGACGCAGAGCTTGAGACCCGCTTCTGGTCTCTGATCGAAGAACTGATCGACCCGCTTCTGAAGCTCGGTTATGAAAACACCACGCCCGCGATCGAACGCAGCGTCCTTCTTCGTATGGGATTTTCCTCTCTTGAAGCGAAAGCGCTTGTCGAAGGCTGCATGGAGCATAACCTGATGGAGCACGGCGCCGGCAACGTTGTATACCGCCTTTCCAGAAAGGACGGTACGGATGTCCGCACCGCAGGACTGAAGCTGATCGAAAAGTCAGCATGGGAAGAAGCCGAAGCATTGTTCGGAGGTGAAAACGCATGAGCGAATACAGACTGGATAAGGATACCAAGATCGACGTTGCGGAGATCCTCAAAGACCTCGAGCATTATCATCCCCGCCGCCGCGGCTGGACCTGGCGCGAACCGGTCCCGGGACTGCAGATGGGACCGTTCACCTACGAAGACGCCAGCAAGCCTCTGAAGGACAGCGTCGGACTTCCCCCGGCTCATTACTTCGGCGACATCGACCCGCAGCCGATCCCCGTCATTACGACGGAGATCGCGTCCGGACGGTTTGAAGACGACATCCGCCGCATGCGTATGGCGGCGCACCACGGCGCGGATCATATCATGGTCATCCGCACCGCGGGACAAAGTCACTTCGACGGACTGATCGAGGGCACGCCGCAGGGCATCGGCGGCGTACCGGTCACGCGCAAGCAGGTCCGCGCACAGCGCAAAGCGCTCGATATGATCGAGGATGAAGTCGGACGTCCGATCAACTATCACAGCTATGTTTCCGGCGTAGCCGGTCCGGATATCGCCGTTATGTTCGCAGAGGAAGGCGTGAACGGCGCGCATCAGGATCCGCAGTACAACGTCATTTACCGCAACATCAACATGGTGCGCTCCTTCGTCGACGCCTGCGAATCCAAAAAGATCATGGCGTGGGCGGACATGGCGCAGATCGACGGCGCGCACAACGCAAACGCGACCGCGCGCGACGCGTGGAAGGTCATGCCGGAACTGATGGTCCAGCACGGCATCAACGCGCTGATCTCCGCAAAGGTCGGCATGAAGAAAAAGAACATCTGCCTGTCCACCGTTCCCCCGACGGCAACGCCCGGTCCGTGCATCCATATGGACCTGCCGTATGCGGTCGCGCTCAGAGACCTGTTCCATGAGTACCGGATGCGCGCGCAGATGAACACGAAGTACATCGAAGCGTCGACTCGCGAAGCGACGGTCACGCACGTGCTGAATATGGTCATCAGTAAGCTCACGAGCGCGGATATTCAGTCCACGATCACGCCGGACGAAGGACGCAACGTGCCGTGGCATATCTACAACATCGAAGCGTGCGACACCGCAAAGCAGGCGCTGATCGGAATGGACGGACTCATGGAAATGGTCGAGCTCAAAAAGGACGGCTATCTCCGCGAAAAGGCGCGCGAGCTCAAGGAACGCGCGATCCTGTTCCTCGAAAACATGATCGAGCTCGGCGGATACTTCAACTCCGTTGAGGAAGGCTTCTTCGTTGACAGCGGCATGTTCCCGGAGCGCAACGGCGACGGTATCTCCCGCAAGATCGACGGCGGCATCGGCGTCGGCACGGTCATCAAGCGCGCTGCGGATTACTGCGCGCCGGTCACCGCGCACTACGGCTACAACAACGTTGCGCAGTACGATCCCGAAGCGGTCGACGATCCTGCGAAGCTCATCGGCGGCTGCACGTTCGAGTGCCCGGATAAGATCCAGTACATCGACGAGCTTGACGAGACCGACAATGTCTATCTCCGTATGGACGAAGTCAAGGACTACGCAGGTCCGAATGCAAAGCTCATCAAGCCCGAAATGGAATGGCTTGCGGACGGCACCGTCATGCTGACCATGTTCTTCCCCACCGACGTCCGTCACGCGGAAGCAGCGGCGCTTGAGATCGGCAAACGCATGAATCTCTGCGAATGCGAGGTCATCAATCGCGAGATCATGCACCGCGCCGAAGGCACGCGCATCGAAATGAAGGGCAAAGTTGCCTTCTCGATTAACATGGACGATCTGCAGCTTCCGACCGTTCCGGACGTTCTGAGCGATGAAGAACTGTGGGACGCGATCGACAAGAAGCCGATGCGCATCGTGGCAGGCACGATCGGCGACGACGAACACTCCGTCGGTCTTCGCGAGATCCTGAACATCAAGCACGGCGGTATCGAAAAGTACGGCATCGAGTGCATCTACCTCGGCACCTCGGTTCCGCCCGAAAAGCTCGTGCAGGCTGCAATCGAAACGAATGCGGACGCGATGCTGGCTTCCTGCATCATTTCGCATGACGATATCCACTACAAGAACATTGCGAAGGTCGACCGCATCGCCCGCGAAATGGGCGTTCGCGACAAGCTGATGTTTGTTGCGGGCGGCACGCAGGTCACCGATGAAGGCGCGCGCGCGGCAGGCGCGGACGTCGGGTTCGGCCGCGGTTCGCACGGAAACCATGTCGCTACGTTCCTCGTGAAGGAACGCGCAAGAAGAGAACAGCAGAATGCACGTTAACGTACTGGTAGCTGAAATCGGATCAACAACGACGATCGTCAACGCGTTCGACGGTCTCGGTTCTGCGTCGCCGCGCTTTATCGCGCAGGGGAAAGCCCCGACCACGGTATTGGACGGCGACGTGCGGATCGGTCTTCGGAACGCCGTTGACGATCTTCTTTCGCATACCGATGAAAAGACTCTGACATACGACCGGATGCTTGCGTCCGGTTCTGCCGCCGGCGGTCTCAGAATGACCGTACACGGGCTGGTCCGCGATATGACTGTCCGCGCCGCCGAAGCCGCTGCGCTCGGCGCAGGCGCGATCATCGTACAGACGACTGCGGGCAAGATGAACGAATTCGATCTCGACGATCTCGATGCCGCGCGCCCAAATCTGATCCTGCTTGCCGGCGGAACGGATTACGGCGAACGCGAGACCGCGGTCTGTAATATGCGGGCGATTGCCGAAACCGGACGAAAAACGCCGGTCATTTATTGCGGCAATGTGCAGAATCGAACGATCGTATCCCGGATCGCACAGGAAAACGGCATCCCGCTTTCGATCGCGGATAATGTGTATCCGCGGCTGGACGAACTGAACGTTGAATCGGTCCGCAAGGTCATCCATGCGATGTTCGAGAAGCACATTACGAATGCTCCGGGCATGGAGCATATCCGCGACATGGTAAACGGATCGATCCTTCCGACGCCCGGCAGCGTGATGCTTGCGTCGCAGCTTCTGTATAATGAAATCGGCGATCTCGTCGTGATCGACATCGGCGGCGCGACGACGGACGTGCATTCGGTGACCGACGGCTCCCCTGACATCGTATCCATGATGACCTCTCCGGAACCGAAGGCGAAGCGCACCGTGGAAGGCGATCTCGGACTCTATATCAATGCGCACAATCTGGTCGACAGAATCGGAACGGAAGCGCTGAACAAGGAGCTTCATATCGATACGGATGCCGTTATGCAGGCGTATCTGCCGATACCCGAAACGGAAACGCAGTTTCGCCTTACGGAACGGCTTTGCCTCGAAGCGGGACTGGTTGCGCTGGACCGACACGCCGGCAAGCTGCGGCATCTGTATACACCGCAGGGCCGTCGCACGATTGCGGAGGGCAAAGACCTCACCGCGATCAAGTGGGTTGTCGGAACGGGCGGCGCGCTGACGCGTCTGCCGCATCACGAGACTATCCTGCGAACGATTGCGGACTGCAACAAAAACCGTATGCAGCTGCTTCCTGCCCCCGGCATGGTCAAGGTACTGTTTGATAACGATTATATCATGGCGTCGATCGGCGTTCTTTCCAAGGAAGATCCCGAATCCGCCCTGCTTTTACTGAAGGAGAGCATCCGATGGAACGAAATCCGAAACTGATCATTCATAAGCAGAAACTTTTGCACAATATGAAAACGCTTGTTAAAGCGGCGCATGAACAGAGCGTTCGGATCGCGCTTGTTTCCAAGGTCGTCTGCGCGCATCCCGCCGTGATCGAATGCATCAATCTAAGCGGCGCGGACATGCTTGCGGATTCCAGAACGGAGAATCTGCAAAAATCGACAACAACGCTTCCGAAGCTGATGCTGCGCATCGGTATGCCCGAGGCTGCGGAAGAGATCGTCCTGGCGTCGGATATCAGCCTCGAAAGCGAGATCAAAACGATCCTTGCGCTGGAAAAAGCTGCAGCAAAGCATGATCGGATACACCGTGTGATCCTGATGATCGACCTCGGCGATCTTCGCGAGGGGATCTTTTTCCGGGATCGCGATCTGATCCTGGAAGTCGCAAAGACCGTTAAGGAATGTCCGCATCTCGAGCTGTACGGAACGGGAACGAATCTGACATGCTACGGCTCGGTATTGCCGGATCGGAAAAACCTCGGCACATTGATCGAGATCACCGAATGGCTCAGAAAAGAGCTTTCCCTCCCCATCCCCGTCATTTCGGGCGGCAACAGCACCTCGCTGCAGCTTCTTCTGGACGGAACGTTGCCGAAGGAAATCAACCATCTGCGCCTCGGAGAATCCGTGATATGCGGGATGATCCCGGGGACATATACGCCGATCGAGGGATGCTATCAGGATGCGTTTGAACTGAACGCGACGATCGTCGAGTGCAAAACAAAGCCTTCTTATCCGATCGGGACGCTCAGCAGAAACGCGTTCGGCGAAACCGTCGAATATATCGATAAGGGTATGATGCGCCGCGCGATCGCGGCGATCGGCAGACAGGACGTCCGTACGGACGGTTTGACGCCGGTCGATCCGCGCATTGAGATCCTCGGTGCAAGCTCCGACCATCTGATCCTGGATCTGACGAAAGCGCCGGAATACAGCGTCGGCGATACCGTTTCCTTCGGACTCGATTACGGCGCTTTGCTTTCTGCAAGCACAAGCGAATATGTCCGCAAAGAGGTCGTTGACTGATGGCATCGCTTTCGTACAAGATCCATACGGTCGAGACGGTCAAGTCGACAAATTCTACCGTAAAAGCTTTGGCGAAAGACGGAGCGCCGGAAGGATATGTGCTGATCGCTTCTTCGCAAACGAACGGACGCGGACGGCTCAATCGCGTGTTCTTCTCGCCGAAAGGCACCGGACTCTATATTTCGATCCTTCTGAGACCGGATTGCCGCCTTGCACCGTATGCGCTCACCTGTATGAGCGCGGTCGCGCTTTCCGAGACGGTACGGTCCTTCGACATCGAATGCGGGATCAAGTGGATCAACGATCTCTATGTGCAGGGCAAAAAAGCGGCCGGGATTCTTGTCGAAAGCGCTTTGGATCAGGACGGCAGTTTCCTGTATGCCGTCGTCGGGATCGGCGTGAATCTGTTCCCGCCCGAGGAGGGCTTTCCGGATACGATCAAGGATAAAGCTGTCTCGCTGTTTGAAGGTCCGCCGGACGACGAACTGCGAAAGCTGTTCATCAAGCGTTTGCTTCTTCGGTTCAAGCGGTATTATGAACAGCTTCCGGAGATCACTTTTTTTGATTCGTATCAGGAACGTCTTGTCGGGATCGGTTCCAAGGTGCTTGTGTCCGAGCCGGACGGTATGCGCTACGGCGTCTCGACAGGGATCGACAAAGACTTCCGGCTTCTTGTGCGGTTCGACGACGGAAGCAGCGCGGCGCTTGATCGCGGAGACGTTACGCTGATGTAAAGAGAAAGAATACCCTTATCGCGGGTATTCTTTTTTGCTTATACAGAACGCAGGAACCGCTTGAGCTCGTTTCGTGACAACCGGATCAAAGCGCCTTCATCCATCCGGACCAACGCTCCGTCGCGAACAGTCAGTCTGCCGTTGACAAAGACAAGATCGCACGGGCGGTGATAACCGACGCTGCCGAACAGATTCAAAGGATCATCGACTGCGCAGAGAAGATCGCTCGTATTCTTTCGGATCGCAAAAACATCCGCCGCTTTGCCGGTTTCGATCGATCCGAGATCATCGCGTCCGAGCACTTTTGCGCTTCCGGACGTTGCAAGCTTCAGGATCTGATACCCGCTCGGCGCACGGTTTCCCCACGTCAGACGATGCACAAGAAAAGCGCTTCGCATTTCATCCATCAGATTTGATCCGTCGTTGCTGGCGGAACCGTCGACAGCCAGCCCTACGGTAATACCGCGGTCGAGCATGTCGGGCAATCGCATTACGCCGCTTGAAAGCTTCATGTTGGAAACCGGACAATGCGCGATCTTCGTTCCGGTTTCCGCGATCGCATCGAGCTCCTTATCGTTGAAATAGATCCCGTGCGCGAAAAAGACGTCCTTCCCCGTCCACCCGAGAGAAGCAAGATGATCGAAGGGACGTTTTCCGAATGTATGAAGCGTGTATTCCTCCTCATCCTTTGTTTCGCAGAGATGCGTATGGAGCTGTACGCCGTACCGACGCGCCATTTGCGCGGTTTCCAGATACAGGTGCGATGAAGCGGAAAACGGCGAGCACGGCGCCAATACGATCCTCTGCATGGAGAATCGTGCCGGATCATGGTATGTATGAATGACCGCCTCGCTGTCTTTTAATATCTCGTCAACCGTCTGTACGACGGAATCCGGCGGAAGACCGCCGTCTTTTTCGGAAAGATCCATGCTTCCGCGTGATGCATGCATACGAATGCCGAGGACCTTTGCGGCTTCAAACTGCGCTGCCAAAAGGTCTCCGGATCCCTTTGGAAATACATAATGGTGATCGAAGCACGTCGTACAGCCGTGTCGCATCAGCTCGGCCATTCCGGCGCAGGAGCTCAGAAGGACGGTGTTTTCGTTGAGATTCTTCCAGACGCCGTACAGCGCTTTGAGCCAGTCGAACAGCTCGTAATCCTGCACCTTGCGGAGATTTCTGGTAAAGTACTGATACAGATGATGATGTACGTTGATAAGTCCCGGGTAAACGATCATATCGGCGCAATCATATTCTTCATCCGGTTCACGATCAAGCGATCCGATCCGGATGATCTCACCGTTCTCAAACCAGAGATCCGTATGACGGAAAACACGGTCGAATACATCACAGGTTACGATCGTATCGACGTTTTTCAATCGTGTCAGCATTTCGGGCTCACCTCCGTATAGATTATAACAAATCGCTTGAAAAATGAACAGAGCTAATGTATACTGTATGCGGTTATTTTATGCGGAGAAACCAATGATACAATTTGATCATGTTACATTTCAATACGAAAAAGCGTTGACCCCTGCCCTCTCGGAAATTGATCTTGAGATCCGGGCAGGAGAATTTGTTGCGATCGTCGGGCACAACGGCAGCGGTAAAAGCACGCTTGCAAAGCACGTCAACGGTCTTCTTTTGCCCACAGAAGGAACCGTGACCGTTTGCGGCATGGAGACGTCGAACGAAGACGATCTGCTCAGCATCCGGCAAAAGGTCGGCATGGCGTTCCAGAATCCTGACAATCAGCTCGTGACCACGATCGTTGAAGAGGACGTCGCCTTCGGACCCGAAAACCTCGGGATCGATCCGAAAGAGATCCGTTCGCGCGTGGACGAAGCGCTTGCTTCCGTCGGCATGAGCGATTATGCGGCGCATGCGGTACATCATCTGTCCGGCGGGCAGAAGCAGCGGATCGCCATTGCGGGCATTCTTGCGCTGAAACCACAGATCCTTGTGCTTGACGAAGCAAGCGCCATGCTCGATCCGAACGGACGCGCGGAACTTCTTGAAACCGTTCATAAGCTGCATGCCGAAGGCATGACCGTACTGATGGTCACGCAATACATGGAAGAAACGACAGGCTGCGACCGCATTGTCGTTATGAATCACGGGAAGATCGTATTGGACGGTTCGCCGGAAGAGGTGTTCCGTCATACCGATCTGCTGCTGGAGAGCAATCTGGTCCCCCCCGAAACCGTCTCCGTTCGGAATCGGTTAAGGAACATGGGATATGCACTTTCGGATCACGCGTTAACGGCTGAACAGCTTGCGGAGGAATTATGTCCATTGTTATCAACCATTTGACATTCGCCTATACGCAGGGCGGCAAGCCGCTGGATCCGACATTGAAGGATCTGTCTTTTACGATCGAAGAAGGCAGCTTTTTAGGCATTATCGGACATACCGGATGCGGAAAATCGACTTTCGTCAAGCACTTGAACGGTCTTCTCCCCTGCGAAAAAGAAACCGTTATCGTTGACGGGCATGATCTGTCCCAAAAGAGCGAGCGCAAAACGGTGCGATCGCTTGTCGGCATGGTGTTTCAGTATCCGGAATACCAGCTGTTTGCGGAAACGGTGTATGAAGATGTCGCATTCGGACCGCGCAATATGAAAATACAGGAACCGGAGGTCAGGACCCGCGTACAAAACGCCATGACGATGGTTGGTCTTGATCCGGAAAGGTTTTCCGAACGGTCCCCCTTTGAACTGTCCGGCGGCGAACGGCGCAGAGCGGCGATCGCCGGCGTACTTGCCATGCATCCGAAGTATCTTGTTCTGGACGAGCCGATGGCGGGACTCGATCCGATCGGACGAAGAGAGATCCTTGCGCTGTTGGAAAAACTGCGCAGCGATTCCGGCTGCACGATCATCATGATCTCGCATTCCATGGACGATATCGCAAATCATGCAACAAAGGTCCTTGTGCTGGATCGGGGCAGCGTGTTGATGTATGATACGCCGCAGAACGTATTCTCGAATGCGGAAGCGTTACAGCGGATCGGTCTTTCCGTCCCGAGTATCACCGGGATCTGTGTGGAGATGAACCGCAGAGGCATTTCCATTCCGGTCTCCATCTGCACGGAAGACGCGTTTTTGAATTGGTTCCGGGAGGGCAAACAGCATGCGTGACATTACGCTTGGACAGTTCGTCGCCGGAAACTCCGTCATACACAGGCTGGATCCGCGTACAAAAATCTTTATGATGATCTTGTATATCGCCATGACCTTTTTGGTCAAGCAGATCTGGTTTATGACGATCCCGCTCATCTATCTCGTACTGGAGCTCATCCTGTCCGGTATCTCGCTTCGTTATATCGTCAGTTCTTTGAAACCGATCCGGTTCTTGCTTATCTTTATGTTCATCCTGAACCTGTTCTTCACGAAGGGAGAACATGTTTGGATCGATCTCGGCTTCTGGAAGCTGACCGGCGAAGCGGTCCTGCAGTCCTGTTTTCTTTCCATCAGGATCATTCTCCTGGTTGCGGGGGCTTCGATGCTGACGCTCACAACGTCGCCGATCGCGCTGACGGACGGACTGGAAAAGCTTTTGATGCCGCTGAAGGTCTTTCGTTTCCCGGCGCACGAGCTTGCTATGATGATGACGATCGCGCTTCGGTTCGTTCCGACGCTGATGGATGAATCCGACAAGATCCGCAATGCGCAGATGTCGCGCGGCGCTGACTTTGAAAGCGGAAATGTTTTCAAACGCGTTAAAAGCATGATCCCGATTTTGATCCCGCTGTTTGTTTCATCTTTCAGAAAGGCTGACGAGCTCGCCATCGCCATGGAATCCCGCTGCTATCACGGCGGCGACGGCAGAACAAGAATGCATCAGCTGAAGTTCCGGAAAGAAGATCTTTTTGCGATTCTGATCACGCTTTTGTTTGTCGGAGCGTTGATTGCGGTGATTATTTTGCTGTAATGAGACGGATAAGAACGATCATTTCCTATGACGGTACCAACTATGTTGGCTGGCAGGTCCAGCCAAACGGCGTTTCCGTGCAGTCACTTTTGGAAAAGGCGCTGTATGAACTGACCGGCGAGCAGATCCGCGTCGAAGGCTCCGGCAGAACCGACAGCGGCGTACATGCAAAAGCACAAGTCGCGCATTTCGATACCAACGCGCGCATGAACGCCGATAAGTTTGCGATCGCTATGAATATGCATCTGCCGCCCGATATTCGTGTTCTGTATTCCGAAGAAACCGATCCGTCCTTTCACGCGCGTTTTTCTGCAAAAAGAAAAACATATCAGTACACGGTACAGCTCGGATCGCATGCGGATGTCTTTCACCGTACCACATCCCTGCATTTGCACTATATGCCCGACATTACTTCCATGCAGAAGGCTGCCGCATACGTCGTCGGCACGCATGATTTCAATGCGTTCAAGTGCGCAGACAGTTCCATGGAAAATACCGTTCGTACGATCGAACGTTCGGAATGGCTGAGAAACGGGAATCTCCTCGTTTATACGGTCGAGGGAAACGGTTTCCTGTATAACATGGTACGCATTCTTGTCGGAACCATGCTCGAGATCGGCAGCGGAAAGCGCAAGCCGGAAGATCTCTTGAACGCGATCAATTCCGGAAACCGCAAGGACGCCGGAGCAACGGCTCCCGCGCACGGACTTTGCCTGTGCCGCGTCGTTTATCCGGACTTTGATACCGAGGAGGTGCTTTGCCGTGACTGATCGGGAATGGATGCAGCTTGCTGTTACGGAAGCAAGGATCGCGTCGGAAGAAAACGAAGTCCCGGTCGGCGCGCTGATCGTCAGAAACAGTCAGATCGTTTCCTGCGCGCACAATCAATGCGTGTCCAAGAATGATCCGAGCGCACATGCCGAAATGATCGCGCTGAAGGACGCCTATCAAAAGCTCGGCTCGCTTGACGGATGTACACTATATGTCACGCTTGAACCCTGCGCCATGTGCGCCGGCGCAATGCTGCATATGCGTCTTCCCCGTCTCGTTTTCGGTGCATTCGATCCGGAATGCGGATGCTGCGGATCAAGAATAGATCTCGGCGATCATTGGTTTGATCACAGCATCGAAACAATCGGAGGTGTTTCCGAAGAAGCATGCGCTTTTCTTTTGAAAGGATTCTTTTCTGCCGTAAGAAAGAAATAATGGTTGCTTTTTTTGTTTGAATGCGTTATACTACGAAAGACGCACAGGGAGACGTATCGAAGTGGTCATAACGAGAACGACTCGAAATCGTTTGACTGGTGATGAGCCGGTCCGTGGGTTCGAATCCCACCGTCTCCGCCACGTCGCCGCGAATTTGAATCATTCGCGGCGATCTTTTTCTTTTGGCGAATATGTCTTTACATGCCCTTGCCTATGTCCATCAGTTTACGGCTTTTCTATTTTGCCGAAATAAAGGAAATACAGCATATATTTCTTTCTGCTTTTTCATTGACTAAATGTGATATACGATGTAAAATATAAAAAAAAACAGGAGGCATATATTATGGCGTTTTGCAGCAATTGCGGGGCGAATATTCCCGAAGGCAACAAATTCTGTGCAAACTGCGGCGCACCGGTCTCCGGCACAGCCGAACCGACCCGCAGCACGGAACAAACGTACAACAGCAGCACTGACACAAACACGACCGTGGTCGGCGGATACCGTGTCAACATCAAGAAGCGCGAGATCGCGGTCGCAGTCATTCTTTCGATCGTGACCTGCGGCATCTACGGACTGATCTGGTTCATCAACATTATCAACGATCTGAATACCGCAGCGCAGACGCCGGATGACAAGTCTGCCGGCATGATCATCCTTCTGACCATCGTTACCTGCGGCATCTACGGTTACATCTGGCTGTACAAGGCCGGTGACAAGGTCGAGAAGATCAGAAGCATGAACGGCGAACCTTCGCAGGATTCCAGCCTGCTCTATCTGCTTCTCGCGATCTTCGGTCTCAGCATCGTCGATTACTGCCTGATTCAGTATGAACTGAACAAGGTCGCGTTGAACTGATGCAGAATCGCATCAAAAAAGTATGTCTTATCGGCGCAGCCGTACTGTTGTGCGGCTGCGCTTATTCTGTTTTCTTTTATAAAACCGGAATCGGCATTCCCTGCCTGTTTCATCTCATAACCGGTTTCAAATGCCCCGGATGCGGTATCACAAGGATGCTGATCAGTATGATGCACCTTGATTTTGCGGCAGCGTTCCATTACAATGCTGTCGTGTTCTGCATGCTTCCGGTCCTCTTGTTTCTTCTAATCTATTACATCGTCCGATATATCCGTTACGGTACGCACAAAATCGGCAAAGCTGCGGAAGTTATCTGCTGGATACTGGTTTGCGCTCTGCTGATATGGGGAATCGTCCGTAATGTGATCGGTATGTAACGTTTTTTGCCAATTCATCATTTTACGTTGATTTTTCTTGCAATTTGTTCCCGCATTCGCTATAATATACAGGCATTTTGAACTGGAGGCTATTATGAATAACGAATTGATCGGGAATTGCATCGTTGGACAGTCCGGCGGACCGACCGCTGTCATCAATGCAAGCATATACGGCGTGATCCGTACCGCTTTGGACGATCCGCATATCAATAAGGTTTACGGCGCAGCGCACGGCATCCGCGGCGTGATCGACGATGTATTGTATGACATGGGAAAAGAAGCGGCGTATGAGCTTTCTCTTCTTTTGAATACGCCTTCTTCCGCACTCGGTTCCTGCCGGTATAAGCTCAAGAATTACGAAGAAGACGAATCGGATTATATCAAGATCCTGGAAGTTTTCAAAAAGTACGACATTCGCTACTTCTTCTATAACGGCGGCAACGATTCCATGGATACTTGCAACAAGATCAGCAAGTATATGCAGCATGTCGGGTATGAATGCCGTATCATGGGCGTGCCGAAAACGATCGACAACGACCTTTACGGTACGGACCACTGCCCCGGCTTCCCGTCGGCGGCGCGGTATATCATCAGCACCTGCATGGAGCTGTATCTTGATGCGCGCGTTTATGATAAGCCGATGATCTGCGTTGTCGAGATCATGGGACGTCATGCGGGCTGGCTTGCGGCAAGCGCCGCAGCGGCTACCTATACGGGATTCGGTCCGGATCTGATCTATCTGCCCGAAACCGATTTTGACATCGACGCATTCATCAACGACGTACATGAGATCTATGAGGATACCGGTAAGGTCTTTATCGCCGTATCGGAAGGCATTCATGACAAGTCCGGCAAGCTGATCTCCGAATACAACTCGGACGCCACGTTCATCGACTGCTTCGGTCATAAACAGCTCGGCGGTCTTGCCTCGACGCTTGTAGCCATCCTGAGAAAGCATTTTCAGGATACAAAGATCCGCGGCATAGAATTCTCCCTGCTGCAGCGCTGCGCGTCTCATGCGGCTTCTCAGACCGATATTACGGAATCCTATGAAGCCGGACGCGTCGCGGTTGAATACGCGGTGCACGGCATCACCGACAAAATGGTCGGTTTCCGCCGCAAGACGGACGAAGAAGGCAACTACAAGTGCGAGATCAAACTGATCGACCTCGATGCGTGTGCGAATACCGAGCGCAAAGTCCCGCGTGAATGGATCAATTCCCGCGGAAACGGTCTTCGGAAGCCCTATATCGACTATCTGCTTCCGCTGATCCAGGGCGATCCGAAGATTCCGCTGCAGAACGGTCTTCCCCGCTTTGCGAATCTCAAAAAGATCAAGGCAAAGCCCCCGCGCAAGATAGAACCGACAACAGAGCAATAACAGCATACAAGTATAGAAGAGACGCTCATAACGTCTCTTTTTTCTATCTGACGACCGAGGTTGATCTCGCATATTAGATCAAATGGATATCCTTGACCCCTTTCTTTACTTTTGGCGCGGAATGTGTTATTCTTCAAAAAGAATAGCGAGGATACGCTTATGCAGAAATTATGTGAATTCTTTGATATCAGACCGGGTGTGACCGCGCTGATCGGCGGCGGCGGAAAGACGTCGACGATGTATGCGCTTGCGGAAGAGCTGCGCGAAATGGGATCCGTGATCGTCTGTACCTCGACGCACATTCTGCGTCCCGAGCGACTTCCGTACCGGGTACGGATCGAAGCGCCCCTAAAGCGCGGCGAGGTCGTTTCGACGGGAACGCCGGACGGCAGAAAGCTGACTGCTCCCGCGCAGTCGTTTGAGACGCTTTGCGCGCTTGCGGACTATGTGTTGGTCGAAGCGGACGGTTCGCGACAGCTTCCGTTGAAAGCACATGCGTCGCATGAACCGGTCATTCCGTCGGAAACAACCGCCGTACTCGTTGTGATCGGCATAGACGGGCTCGGCAAACCGATCAAGAACGTCGCGCACCGACCGGAACTGTTTGCAGGCATCTGCGGCGCGTCGGTCGACGACATCGTTACGGAAGAAATGGTCCATACCGTCCTTTCGACATATCCGCGTTTCGACGGTGTCGTGATCAACAAAGCAGACGATGAGAGACAGCTCGCTAAGGCGGAATCTCTCGCAAAGCAGTTTTCGGTTCCGGTCGCGATCACCGCGTGGCAGACGGAACATCCAATCAAAGCATACCGGAGGGTAAAACCATGATCGTGATAAAAGGCGCGGGTGACCTTGCAAGCGGCATCGCCGTTCGGCTTGCGCATTGCGGATACCGGATCGTGATGACGGATCTTCCCCATCCTACTTCGATCCGCAGGACCGTCTGCTTTTCCGAAGCGATCCTGAAAGGCACATTTGCCGTCGAAGATGTGATCGCCGAATATGCGCCGGATATCAGCTTGATCCCTGCAATCCATGAGCGAGAACATATTGCAGTGCTCGCCGATCCGGAAGCAGAGTGTATCAAAGCGCTTCGTCCGGAAGTCGTCGTCGACGCGATCCTTGCGAAGCGGAATCTCGGTACGGCAATCGAAGATGCGCCAATCGTGATCGCGCTCGGACCGGGTTTTACGGCAGGTGTTGACTGTCACGCCGTGATCGAGACGATGCGCGGACATGATCTCGGGCGCGTGATCCTCGAAGGCTCTGCGGAACCGAACACGGGTATTCCCGGCAATATCAGCGGTTTTACGACCGAACGCGTTCTGCGCGCGCAGAAGGACGGCGTTTTCACCGAATTACATCATATCGGTGACATCGTCGAAAAAGGCGAACCGGTTGCAGAAGTGGACGGCGAACCGATTTGTGCAACGATTTCCGGTATCATCCGCGGACTGCTGCCAACCGGTACGCCGGTCCATTCCGGCATGAAGAGCGGCGATATCGATCCGAGACCGGTACTTTCGCATTGCTATACCGTTTCTGACAAAGCGCGCGCCATCGGCGGCGGTGTACTCGAAGCAATTCTGATGCTGCAAAGGAGAAATGCGCATGTATAAGCAAATCACAGAAGCGATCCGGAACGGTCGTTCCCCTTTCCTTTTTACCGGTATCGAAGACGAACGGATAGGAAATACGGCGGTCATGGATGAAGAGAATATGTACGGGGATGCTTCACTGATTCGTACCGTCGCTAAAGATGAAAAGCTGCCGGCTGTGCAGGACGGCGTATTGATCGAGCGGATCACAACGCCGCCGCATCTGATCCTTTGCGGCGCAGGACACGTTTCCGTCTATACGGCGAAGATCGCAAAGATGGTCGGCTTTCGCGTAACGGTGATCGACGAACGAAAGGACTTTGCAAATGCCGAACGTTTTCCCGATGCAGACGAAATACTGAATCTGCCGTTTGCGGATGCGCTCGGCACGATCAACGATCCGAACTCGTATTATGTGATCGTCACACGCGGGCACAGGGACGACAATCTGTGCCTCTGTACGATCTTGCAAAAGCCGTATACCTATTGCGGCATGATCGGAAGCCGATCCAAGATCAAAGTTGTTTTTGACGATCTGCTGTCTAAAGGATATTCCGAAGAAAAACTGAATACGGTCCGTTCCCCCATCGGTCTGCCGATCGGCGCAAATACGCCGGAGGAGATCGCGGTCTGTATTGTCGGCGAAATGATACAGGTGAAAAATGCAGAAAACCGCGGCAGCGAATGGGATGCGTCGTTATGCAATGCGATAACCGAATTGAGTGAACCGTACGCGATGGTCACGCTGATCGAAAAGCACGGCAGCGCGCCTCGCTCCGCAGGAGCGCGTATGATCGTCAAACGCGACAGGACGATCATTTCCTCGATCGGAGGCGGATTCGGCGAATTTGAGGCTTCTCAGCTTGCGAAAGAGATGCTGCTACACGGTCCGAATGTTAAGCGCTATACTTGCCGGATGAATAACACGGACGCGGCAAATATGGGCATGGTCTGCGGCGGCACGATCGACATCCTGATACAGATCACGGAGGCATGATCATGGGCGAAGACATCAAACTGACCAAACTTACAAACTGCGCCGGCTGCGGCGCTAAGGTCGGCGCAGGCGTGCTTGCAAAGCTGTTATCCGATCTGCCGGTGCTTCAGGACGAAAATCTGCTTGTAGGCTTTGACAAAAGCGACGATGCCGCGGTTTACAGGATCAAAGATGATCTCGCGATCGTACAGACGCTGGACTTCTTCCCTCCTATCGCGGATGATCCGTACACGTTCGGACAGATCGCTGCGACAAATGCGCTCTCCGATATTTACGCAATGGGCGGTGAACCGAAGCTCGCTTTGAATATCATGTGCGTACCCAAAACAATGCCGAAGGAAGCGGTACATGAGATCCTGCGCGGCGGGTATGAGAAATGTGCGGAAGCCGGCGCGATCATTTGCGGCGGACACAGCATTTATGACGATGAACCGAAATACGGTCTTTCCGTGACAGGATTCGTACATCCGGACAGGATGTGGAAAAATCACGGCGCCAAGCCCGGCGATATTCTCTTTCTGACGAAGCCGATCGGCATCGGTGTGCTGACGGCTGCACAGCGCGGCGATCTCCTTGAGCCGGAAACGCATGAACTGATGATCCGCTTGATGACGACGCTGAACAAAGGCGCGCGGGATATTCTTATAAACTATGACGTGCACGCATGCACGGATGTGACCGGTTTTTCCTTCCTCGGACATCTTTATGAAATGTGCAGCGGATCCGACGTCTCTGCAGAGATCGATGTCAACGAAATTTCCCTGATTCCGGAATCGCTGGAATTTGCGCGGATCGGTATTCTGCCGGAAGGCATGTATCGCAACCGTACCTATGCAGAAAATGCAGTCGAGATAGGCAATACGGAACTTGCTGTTTGCGACCTATTATTTGACCCGCAGACGTCCGGAGGATTGCTCGCTGCGGTTGACGAAAAGGATGCGGATGCTGTATATGAGGCGCTTAAGGATCGCGTCCCCTGCGTTCAGAGAGTCGGAAGCATTACAGAAAAGAGAGAAAAATCGATTTATTTGAAATAAACGGAAGCTATTCCTTCATCGGATACGGTTTTCTATAGAAAGAAAGGAGCGGCTGATTGCCGCTCCTTTTCGATTTTTGGTTTGTGATCAGTCTGCCGGAACAAACTCAATCCAATCCATGGTGTAGTCCTGCAGCGGACGAAGCTGCACGGTGCCCTTGTCCATGATCGGAACGAAGATGCCGAAATCGACATAGTCGCCGACTTGTACGTCTTCACCTGCGCAGGTTGCAACGATATCGATCGCCGCCTGACCATCCGTGACGCTGATCGTTCTCGTGCCGTCGCCGATCTCAGTGACGCCGATGACTTCGAGAGAGTCAAGCCAGAACGTACCGCCGATGAACATTGCCGGATCATCGGTGATGTCCTTAAGTGTCGTGGAGTATCCGAGTACCATCGGGAACACAACATAGTAGAACAGGTTATCGCCGATATCATATTCCCAAGCATCATTCAAGAGAACCGTATACGTGATCTCTGCGTTGTCAAGTCTCGGAAGTCCATAGTAGTTGTCAAGCTCACCCGCAAAGACAAACACATCACCGATGTGAACGTCCTCAACAAGGGACTTATCCGCAAGGTTGACTGCCATACCGGTCGGCTGACCTTCCCAAGGATCGATGGAAACGATGTAGATCGTATCGTTGTAGACCTCGGAAACAAATGCCTGTACCGGAACGACTTCGCCGAGCATATCCTTATCGTTGAGGATCTTGTCGACTGCGAACTCAACGGTACCGTACTCATAACCGCCGACTTCGACAGCGCCGGTCTTGAGATTCAGCGTGTAGCTCTGTACGTTGGTTGCATAGTCGATCGCCTGCAGCTGGATGTAGTTGACGTCTTCGGGAACCTGAGACAGATCAAATACCATCTCGGAGGTGCCTGCTTCACCTACGCCGTAACCGAGGTCGTCACCGTCGAGCGCAGAGTCATTGTAGAACGCTACTGCGTAGCACATGCCGGAACCGTTGTCTGCGAAGTTGACGGTAAGGGTCTTTGCTTCTTCGTCTTTCACGACGTTCGTGATCACCGGAGACTCTGTATCGATGAGCAGCTGGAATTGATATTCGGTGTTCAGAGCCGCGCCCGGATAGTCGATCATGGTCTCATAGGTCACAAGGCAGATCGTTCCGTTCGGAACATATTCGCCGTACATATCGGATTCTTCATTGGTGACCATGCCATCCCACTGGAAGGAAACGCGCGGACCCCAAGTCGCGGTATCGTTGTCGAAATATGCCTTGCCGAGATATTCGGTATCGTCGACATAGTACACTTCGCCGGTGAGCGCATCCGTTACCGTCATGATCAGATGACGTGCGTTACGGAGCTGGATCGGTTCGGAATAGAACGTATCGACAAGGAACTGCGTACCGTCGGTATTCTCATTGGAGATCGCATTGTGCAGCGGATTGTCATAGGTTTCAAAGAGATCTTCCCATGCAAGTGCATTGATCTCATCATCACCGATGATCGTTGCCGCGGGGTTCGTGGCAAAGTACGTATACGCACTACCGGAAGCGCTGTTCAAACCGTATGTCATATGCGGCTTGATGTTGACTTCCATCGGCGTGAACAGATCGGTCGGCAGATATCCTGCTGCCGCATACTGCGGATAGTACACATTCTCAGCTGCGAAATACATCAGGTAATCGACGGAGTTCGTCCAGATCTTGTCAAGAACAGGACCCTGCGTCCAATCGCCATAGAAGCCGCTGAACGTGAAGTGCGCATCCGTGCTTGCGATTCTGCCGGTCGGCGTGTAGGTCGGAAGCGTTTCAAGACCGACAACTGCACGGAGAATGAACGCCGCATCTGCCGCTGTTACTTCGCCGTCCTGGTTGACGTCCGCAAAGAACAAGGCAACATTGTCGAGCTCGGTGAGACCGACGACATAGCGAAGGATCTCAGCCGCGTCGGCTGCGGTGACCTTATTGTCAAGGTTCGCATCGCCTAGGATGCCGGCCGCAACGGGCGTATCAGAACCGGCTGCCGGATCCTGATTCGTGAAGTAGACATAACCTTCCACATAGGTACCGTTTGCAAAGGTTTCGTCGAAGTACGCTTTGACATCATCTTCAAGCGTGATCTTCAGCTTGCCTTCATAGGTGCCGTTTGCGGGAACCGTGATCGTCGTTTCACCGTCAACGATAAGGCCGCGGCCATCGAAGAGGTAGTCGGACGTCAAGGTGTTGTAGCCTTGGGTGACATAATCGTAAAGACCGATCACCTCTATGTCATAAACCTGATCTTCATCGGTGAGGTTCACGGCGGTGTAACGCATGCTGTACTCGCCGGTCTTTTCGGGATCATCAAACAGATTGACGATCGGCTCAACAAAGTAGATCGGGCAGGTTACGGCATTCTCAAGGTTCAGGATACCGGAACCGCACTTTCTCGGAGAATAGAGGTAGTTATCCGCATCGAACGGAAGCGTTGCGGTCGTTTCGATCAGGTCTTCCGCAAGCTCTGCACGCTGTGCCTTGGAGAGTGCCGGATAGATGTATTTCAGATACTCGGAGACAAGCAGGAACGAACCGCAGGCATTCGGAGACGCCATGGATGTGCCGCTGTAAACTTCGTAAGCATCAGGCGCACCGGCAACAGAAGAATAGATCATACCGCCGGGAGCGGAGATCGTCGGCTTGAGCTCAAGAGAAGGCGTGGTGCCCCAGCTGGAGAACGTGCTCATCAGCCATGCATTCGGGTTGTCAACTTCGACCTTTTCGGTCGGAACGGTAACAGTGTTGTCAACATCCAAACCTGCAAGGATCTTCAGACCGGCATCCTGCTGAATGCTGATAGCAGGTACATAGTACGGATCGATCAGCATGCCGATGGAACCGGACTGGTTGTTGAACAGGATCATACCGATCGCGCCCTTTTCTGCGACGTTGGCATTCTTCTCGGAGAATGTGTTGTTGCCGCGGACGACGAGAGCGACCTTGCCGTTTACTTCGTCCGGAATCTCTTCGGGCGTGCCCTGTCCGCAGTATACGAGCTCAATGGTCTGATCGCCGAACGTATCCAGCCAGCCGTGTTCGCCGTCGTCGCAGTTGTCTACATACGCGAAAGCTTCGCCGTTGTATTCGATCGCGACGGACGGATACGCAAAGTTTTCCATCGAAGCAACGGAAATGTTGCCTGCATAGGTGGAGGGGCTTGCAACTTCTGCATAGTCGGCATATTCTGCAAGGACGTAACCGTCACCGGCAAAGTTGCCGGGGTTGTGCGCCATGGAGTATTCGTTGCCCGCAGAGATGCAGACGATAACGCCGGCCTGGTCGAGCTTCTTATAAACGTTGCCGAATACGCCTTCGAGTTCGCTGTCATAAACGAAGCCGCCCGGAGCGCCGATCGACATGTTGATCGCGTCAACGCCGAGGAGGAAAGCATCCTCCAGCGCTGCCATATAGATGCCGGAGTTGGTGCCGGAAGACTTATCCGCGAAGATCTTCATGAATACGATCTGCGCAACGGGAGCCGCACCCATGAACTTGATCGCGCCGTCGCCGTCGATAGCAAGACCGGCGATCGTACCGGATACATGCGAACCGTGTCCGTTATAGTCGGTCACATCGTCGTCCATGTCATAGTAGTCATAGGAGAACGGAACCTTAACGGAAATATATTTTCCTTCGACAAGCGTATCTACGGAAGAAACATAATCCTCAGTGAACGCCGGATCCGTGATCACGCCGTAATCCTGGAACGCTTCATGTTCAAGGTTCAGACCGGTATCGAGAACCGCTACGACCATGCCGTCGCCGTACAGACCGATACTCTGCATCGAGTATGCGCCGGTGATGATGTTTGCGTTCGCCTGAGAAGGCTTCTGCACTTCGGGAGCGTTATACTCGTTTGCAATATAGACCTTCTTGACGCCGTCCATCTTCTCCATAACAGCGAGATTCTTGTACGCTGTCTTGAGAGACATACCGTTGATCAGGGCGGTGTAGTCATACAGACGCTCTGCTTCAAACGTCAGCTCTTTGAAGAAGGTGTCATGCGCACTGGACAGACGGTTTTGCGCGGATTCCGCCTTCTTTGCGCGGATCTCTTCCGCCGTATAGGTGTCGCTCAGAGCAGGATCATCGAACACGACGATCGCGGTGACGATCGATTCGGGCGCGATTTTCTTGCTTGCAGAGAGACGCTCGTCCAGCGTGGAGAACTTTCTCTCAGTCTTGCTTTGAATCTTAGGATTTGAAGCGTCGAACTGCGCGACTGCGTTGCCGCGGTCGCCCAGCTTGTCCAGCTTCTTTGCATCATCTGCAAAGGAAACAGGCAGGACGCTCAGCACCATAACCAAAGCGAGCATGATCGCAAGTATGGTTCTTGCTTTTTTCATCCATGTATCCTCCTTATTCATATTAGTACACAAGTGTACAATACATGCGCTTATATTATATTATCTGTCAACACGATTGTCAAGAAATATCAGCAAATTATACCATTTCATTCGATTGTGAAAAAAGCCAGAAATACAGGCAAGAATGAAGCACAGACTTGACAGTGCGCGAAAATATATTTTGGTTTTCAATACAAAGGACGCCGCAAGAAAGATCAGTCCGATCAGCAGATATTTGTTCAATCCGGAAAAACGTTTCCCGATCCCGTACAGACCCTCCCCCGTCTCACCGGTTTCACCGTATACCTTTTTCAGCATAGCGTTTGTATCAAAGATCTCAACGGAGGGAGCATGTGTACGGACCAGCTCAAGAAACGGACGAGAAGATCCGAAAACGCCGATTGCGTCCGCACCCATTCGCATCGCGTCGATCACATCATACCGTTCCGGACGTTCCTTACGGATCAGGATAAAATGATCCTTATGAAACAGTCCGGAAAGCGTCTCGTCGCTGATAAAGAGCAAACGTTCCGTTTTCTGCTTTCGTTCTGTTATACGGATCTCCGCGTTCCGACGATATGAAGCATATTTGAATCGCAAAAGCAGAACGATGATAAAAAAGCAGAGTATCAGCAGCGCGGCAAACCATTTGCGTCTGTTCAGAAATAAACTTCGGTAAAGCGGCAGAAACAGCAGGATCGAAAACAGCATTGTATCGATCGTCAAAAACAGATTTCTGACCGCGGACTTTGAACTACCTTGTTTTCTCATAAAATGAGTGTTGCCAAACGGATAGGTTTTATTCTATAATTATAATATGAAAACAAATAAGATCGGTATATTCGGGGGAACCTTTCACCCCGTCCATAACGGGCATCTTGCGCTTGCAAGGCATGCCGCCGAAGCGCTCGGGATCGACCGCGTTCTGTTTGTGATCGACAGGATCCCACCTCACAAAACGCTCGCGGAAGGAGCCGATGATTCGGAACGTCTTGAGATCCTTCGCCTTGCGACAGCGGACGAGCCCGGATTTGAAGTCGAAACGATGGAGCTTGAGCGCGAGGGAAAGAGTTACAGCGTTGATACGCTGCGGGAACTGAAACAGCGTTACCCTGACAGCGAACTGTATTTCTTTATGGGCTCCGATATGCTCAATTCGTTTACCACCTGGCGGTCGCCCGACGAGATCGCAAAGCTTGCGACGCTCGTATGCACCGTACGCGGCGGACAAAGCGGCGGTGAAGAGCAAACGGCGGCGGATCTCAGACAGCGATACGGCGCGAACGTGATCCTTTTGGAGGAGGTCTCTTCCCTGTCCTCTACCATCGTTCGTGAACGGATCCGCGACGCTCTACCCATCACCGGAATGATCCCCGATAACGCTGCACATTACATCTATCTGCATGGATGTTATCAGCCTGCCGGGATCCGTTCATACTACGAACGGTTGACAAAGGAATTGAAGCCGCAGCGTATGGAGCATACGGCTTATGTCCTGGAGACGGCAATTGCATTGGCGGATCGTTTCGGGGCTGACGCAAAGAAAGCGCGCACAGCCGCATTGCTGCATGACTGCGCAAAGTATCTGCCTGACGATATCCTGTTGTCTTATGCGGATACCGAACCGCCGATGATACAGATCCTGCACGCGCCTGCCGGCGCAGACTATGCAAGGACCGCCTACGGCGTTGAGGATCCGGAAATTCTTCGTGCGATCCGTCTGCATACGACAGGAGACGCCGGGATGACGCTTCTCGACAAGATCATCTATCTTGCGGACATGATCGAGCCTTCGCGTTCCTATGACGGTGTTGATCAGATCCGCAATGCATCTTCGCTCGACGAAATGATGCGTCTTGCTTTATTGCGAAGTATTTGTTATATTAAAGAAAAAGGAAACGCGATCCATCCCGCTACACTGCGGGCATTACAAGATTCAGGAGGTAAGATGGAACGATTCGGAGAATCTGACGCACTTGCGATCTGCAAGGTTCTTTATGACAAAAAGGCGATTGACATTCTTGCGCTGCATATCGGCGACAAGACGATCATTGCGGACTGGTTTGTCGTTGCAAGCGGAACGTCTGTAACGCATGTACGCGCGCTTTGCGACGAGCTCGAGGAAAAAGCGCAGGAGCTCGGTTTGTCGATCCGCCGAAAGGAAGGCTACGACGACGCGCGCTGGATCGTACTGGATTTCGGCTTTGCGCTTGTGCATCTGTTCCACCCCGAGGAGCGCGCCTATTACAATATCGAACGGCTATGGGAAGGCGATGACAACATGATCCGCTACCCCATTTCGGAATAATTGACGGAGGTACTATTATGGAACTTGCAAAGTATATCGACCATACGCTTTTGAAGCCGGAATCCACGCGCGCTGATATCAGACGCGTCTGTGAAGAGGCAAAGCAGTACAACACCGCGAGCGTCTGTGTCAATCCCTGCTGGATCGGCTATGTCGCCGAGCTTTTACAGGGGACCGACATCAAGCCCTGCTGCGTGATCGGGTTCCCTCTGGGCGCGACGCTACCCGAGGTCAAGGCGTACGAGACAGCTGCGGCGATCCGTGACGGCGCAAAAGAAGTCGATATGGTCATCAACGTCGGCGCGCTGCGCGGCGCGGAGTTTGAAACGGTCTATGAGGATATCAAGGCCGTTGTCGACGCCGCTGCGGGAAGAGCGCTCGTGAAGGTGATCATTGAGACCTGCCTTTTGACCGACGAGCAGAAAGTGATCGCCTGCAAGCTTGCAAAGCAGGCGGGCGCCGACTTTGTCAAGACCAGCACCGGGTTCTCCACCGGCGGAGCAAAGGTCGAGGATATTCGCCTGATGCGTGAAACGGTCGGTCCCGACATGGGCGTCAAGGCAAGCGGCGGCGTCCGTACGAAAGAAGACGCCGAAGCCATGATCGCGGCAGGCGCTTCGCGTATCGGCGCAAGCTCCTCAAAGAAGATCATCGAAGGCTGAAACCCAAAAAAAGAATACGCCCGCGGTATCATACCGCGGGCGGTCTTTTTTATGCTTCGTAAAACAGAACGTTCTGCGCGTGCAGAAAATCCTTGATGACGTCAAGATGTGTATGGACCGCGAGATGCATTGTTCCGTGGTCGACATACGCTTCCTTGTTCGGAGACTCCATCTTGATGTCGGCGCCCAAAAGCATCACGCCCATTCCAGACTGCATGCCGACAACGCGGCCTTCCGTATCGAACAGCGGCGATCCGTTCATGCCGACAGGACCGGCATTCGTTGTTTCGACGGCGAAGGATCTTTCCCCGTCCGACAGGAACCGCGTGACCGTACCGTCCAGAGCAAACAGCGACGAACCGTTTTTGCCGATATCCGCGAACTCGATCGCGTCCTTCTCTTCGTTCAGGCGGAAATTCTTGAACTCCGGCATCGGAAAACCGAGACGGCAAACGGTCTGTCCCTGCTTCGGGGGCTGTGCTGCAAAGGTGACGTGTTCACGGTACAGATACTCATCGTCGGTCGTGAAATGCAGCAGTGCAAGATCGTATTTCGGGTGCGGCGTACACTGGATGCGTACATTGCCCTTTGCACAGCCCAAGAACGCGTACCGGATCTGGATCAAAGAATCCTGCGTCAGCTTCATATCTTTTTCGAGTCGTTTGAGCGCAAACCGGTAGCTTTCATCGTGCGGAAGTTCAGAACGCTTCTGTACATACATGCGGTACAGATTCTCGACGTTGGCGGAAGCCTGCAGAATGGAAGAGACGCGCTTTGAGGTGATCGCGTATCCGAATTCATTGACAAAAAACAGCGTTGCGATATCCGGCAGGATCGCATTGTCCCCGAATCGTCTGCGAATGATATGCATCGGGCGGATCGCATTCCTGACGCTGTCGACAGCATTAACAAACATGTTCCTTCTCCTTTGATTCAGTCATTTGTAATTGTAATACATTCAGCTCCGGTGTGTCAAATACGCGCGGGAACAGGATGGTGTTGCCGAGTCCCCGGGAAACGTGCAGAAGCGATTTTCCCCGCCTGTACAGCCCGGACGTGAACTGCGGAAAGATACCCTGCCCCGGCGCGAAGACGCCGATTCCGAACAAACGTATCTGGCCGCCGTGCGCATGCCCCGAAAGAACGACGTCGGCGTCGCTCCCGGCATAGATAGGGAACAGCTCCGGCCGGTGTGCCAGAACGAGGTTCAGCCGCGTTTTGTCCAGCATGGAAGCAAGCGTCTGCGGGGAAGCGTACTGTTTAAGCCCGATCAGCCGCACGGCGCCGACGTCGGCAAACTCATCCGAAAGGACGTGTACGCCCATAGCGCGTATCGTTTCGATATACCGCTCCCCCGTCTCGCCGAGTGAACATTCGTGATTTCCCTCCGCAAACCAAACCGGCGCGATCTGTACGGCGCCGCGCACAAAAGCAAATGCGTTTTTGTGCGCACGTTTGTTGTGACGGTTGAACAGATCGCCGGTGATCAGGATCATGTCGGGACGCGCATCGCGGATCGCCGCAAGCAGCTTTTCCTGATCGGTTCCGAACCGGCAGTCATGCAGATCGCTGACCTGTACCAAGGTCAGAGGTGCGCGTACTTTGCTGTGCCGGATCGTTTCTCTGCGAACTACAAATCTGCGGTTTTCCAGAAAGAAACCGAGATACAGAAGCAGCAGTATTCCGATGACGATAAGAGCCGGTATCATTCGTCAGTGCGCTCCATCAGCTTAGCAAGAATGTGATCATAGCGGAAATGCGGCACGGTGCAGTTGCTGCAGTCCTTGATCCCGTTCGGAAGATATGTCGGATTGCCGCCGCAATCCTTCATCCGGTACAGCGGGCAGTAGCAGAACAGACAGTTGAAATGGTCCGGGTCGTTCGTTTTGTGGCACGGGAAATACTCGCAGGCGCGGTTCTGCACAAAGCCGCAGAATCGGCTTTCCGTAAGCCCCGTTTCCCATTCCTTCCTCGTGATCGTATAGGTGCAACGATCGATCAGCGTACCGTCCGGTCCTTTGGATGAACAGCGGATCGTACCGTCGTACCGGAATCCGCATTTCTGAACGACTCTCCTCGAACGCGCGTTATTCACTTTGTGAAAGACACGGATCGCATCAAGCTGCAGTTCCGAGAAGCCGAAATCGATCACGGCCTTTGCCGCTTCGGTCATGATGCCCTTTTCCCAGAAATCCGGATGCAGAACATAACCGAGCTCACGCACGGTATCGACATGTGTCAGATGCAGCCCGACGCTGCCGATCACGCGGCCTTCCGGCTTCAGCGTGACCGCCCAGGTCTCGTCTTCTTTGATTGCTGACGCGAGATACTGCTTCGTATCTTCGATCGACTGATGCGGTTCCCATCCCGCAGCCGGACCGACAAGCGGCGATTTCGCGTATTCAAACATTCCGGGCGCGTCCTCCGGCGTCCATGCGCGCAGGATCAGACGTTCGGTTTCAATCGTTTTCATAAGCGATCCTTTCAGATCATCTTGCCGTCGATGGATTTGGTGATCGCTTTCGACATGCGGAGGATCAGCTCATGGTGATCCGTCAGCAGGTCGTAGACCGCGTCCTCGGAAAGAACGCCGCGATTCAAATCTTCGGGCAGCTTGCCCGCTTCGTCGTCCTCATAGTCCTTCATCCACAGCGTGCTGCCGTAATAATCGGACAGCTTCTTGAAATGCGGCTGGATCGCTTCGTAGCGTTCCAAAGCTTCCGACAATTCACGGACTGCTTTTTCAGATTCATTGAGATACTGTTCCATCGTTTCGATTCTGTCAATCTGTTTCATAGCATGCCTCCGTTTAGTGTGATCCTTTGTAGCCGACCCCGTAGGTCGTGGTATAGTAATCGATTCGTTTGGAATCGTCGAATATGCGCGGGTAGAGATTCTCGTTCGGGTCGATGCCCGCAAGACGGCAGACCGCGTCGTGGCAGCGTTCGGTCAGATCCCTTTCCCGGTCCTTCGGATTCAGGTCACCGTTCGGAAAGATCGGTTCGCCGATACGAACCGTAAACGTTGCGATCTGGCGGAAGATCTTTTTCCGGATCCAGCCCGGCTCCCGGTACGAAAACCCAAGCGGCAGGATCGGTTTGCTGCTGTCGCAGGCGATATGCGCAGCGCCGCGCTTGAACGGACGGATCGGCGCGTAATATTCCCACATGCTGCCCTCCGGATAGACATGCAGCCAGCCGTGCTCATTCTGCAAAAGATCGCGGATCGCCTTCAGGTACGTCTTTGTCGCCGCGATATTGGATTCCGGGATCGGGATCCCGCCGACCATGCGGATCAGCGTACCGTTCTCGCCGTTGATGTTCGGCGCCCAGGAGAGCAGATTGGAACGGAACGGACGGATCGCGCGCATCACGGCGATATAATCCCACATATGGACGTGGTTTGCAATCGAAACAACGCCGTTTTTCAAAACCTCTCGATGTTTTTTGATGTTCTGTCGTCCTTCGATCTTCAGGCCAAGCCGGATCCTTGCAAGCGGAAAGACGATCGTGTTCAGCAGCAGCCGGATCAGGCTCTGTTTGAATCGAAACGATCTGCTGCGGTCGATATACGGATACTCCGTATCGAATACGATTCCGCGGTCCTTATGCACCTCAAGATAGTGCCTGTCCGTTTCCGTCGGGTACGGATACTTGTTTGTTTTCGGATCAAATGTCATTCTCCCTCATACCCCTGTGAATCACACGCTTACAGTAACTGTAAATGCTTTCGTTTTTTCTGAAACAAGACTCTTTTTGTTATGATTCAAGACTCCGCTTTTATCATGCAGAAAAAGATCAATATATACTTTACAATATAGAAAACCATCCCGTGTAAAATATTATGCTCACATGGTTATCTTCCATATGCACGGACATCATCTGCAAACTTCGTATCGGAGCAATAGAACGTATCAAAAACGTTGCGCATTTGCGAAAGCGTCATAAACTCTTTAACCGGCATGTTTCGTTCACGCAATGCAACACAGTGATCGGTCTCGTTCAGATGTGTCAAAAACAGTGAGACCTTCCTCACGGAGCCGCCGTATGCGGACAAATCATCCTCTATTGCCGAAACAAAATCATCCGTACTGCCGTGACGAGCGCAGCGTATCGCACCCTGCCACAGATTCGGTTCGTTTGTCAGATCCGGCACGAGATCACCGATTTTTGCCTTTGAACACTCATATGGAAGCAACCCGGCTCCGTGTCTTGTAACGTACGATCGCGAAACATACACCGCTTCGTCAATCTCAAAGCCCGTTCGCCCGGCAAACGCGGACGGGTTTTTCAATCCGGTATCGGAAGCGGTGACATGCGGCGCATATTCTTTGTTATTACGGTCCAGCAGCAACCCCTGCCCGGATTCAAAGATCAGCGTATCCGTCCGATCCAATCGTTCTCTGAGCGCCTGTTCGGACAGTACCGAAACAAAACGCATATTCGCAATCATATGTTCCGCAGCGTTTCGCAGGACGTTTCCATCGGACAGAAGCTCAATATACGTTTCTGCTTCGTCCGTCAGTTCGTTCCGAAGCTCAAGCAAACGCTTTCTTACCCAATCACGGCGAATGCGTGTAAGATCGGCAAAAAGATCTTCTGCATTCATCCGTGACAGATCACAAAGTCTGATCCCATAGCCTGCCGTCGTCCTCAGATCGCATTCGTTGATCCCCATTCCGCAGCTGCCGTGCCTTCGATCTCCTCTGGAAGCTTCAAGCGCCATATTGATGAGCACGTCGTCAGGCGTTGTGATACAGACTTCTTTCTCGGCAAAGATCTTCGGAACATCGCCGAACTGCCCGGAAAAAGAACTCGTTTCTTCACCGAGCTTATACAGATCCGGATAAAAGCCCTTGGTCCAGAGCGTATCGGCTCCGCGAACGGAGCCGGACGAAAGAGCATGAAACACAAACCGTTTTCCGCTGCCCTTGCATTCCACGGTGTGACCGGATTGTGAACCGCCGTTATGTCGAACGACGAGCTTGCTCCCCGGCTTCATGGAAAAGTAGTCTGTCGCAAGCCCCTTTCCTTCGTCCCCGAAGCATTTGCCGATTACGGCTATAACCATCATAAGGTGATCGAGCCGCCTACCTCTACAAGCTGCAGCTGACGCAGCGCATTTATCAACGATGATTTATGCAAGCTGTCCGACAGTTCCATAGCTTCCTCTATCGTCTTTCCCTTCTGCATTGCGATCGTACCGAGAATGATTTCCGGAAGCAGTTCAATATCGGATCTGTCGATCACGATCTTATGACCGTTCAGGATCTTTTCGTTCTGATCGCCGCCGATCATGATGTGGAATACATGGAATTTCTTCTGCGTCTCTCGCAGAATACTCTGAACGGAAGCCGCCGGGATATGATCGCCGACGACGGTTGCAATCGTCTCGCTAACGTGATCCTCTCTGATCTTCGCACTGTCGCCGATCGTGAAAACAAAGCCTTTTTCATTTCGCTTGTTGATCGCGTCGATATTGGTGTGCCTTGAAAGGAATTCCCACAGGCAAGTCGGAACGACTTGTCCGTTGCCGCGGTTTTCAAAATACAGATCCAGAAGTTGTTCCGCGATCCGGATATCCGATTCAAACTGTGTGACCTGAAGCGGTGCGCTGTCCCAGCCGTCGCCGTATGCGGCGCACATCAAAGCCGGGTCCTCGATTACGTCCGTGGAATACAGTTTCATGATCAGGTCGTTCAGCGCTTCCTTAGCCACCTTGACCGCAAGATATCCCATCGAGCCGGTCACGTCGAGACCTACGACGATCGGCGTTGTATGCGGATGATCCTCCGAATCGAAGCATTCTCTGGTACCGATGTGACGCGGATTGAATCTCGGATCACAACCTTTTTTGACAAAAACTTCTTCTACGTTCTGTTTTTCCGTGAGTTGCTTGCTGGTCTTCAGTTTTGTCCAGTCGCTTGCAGTATAACTGCCGTATCCCATGTTCTGTCCTCCTTATTGAATATTCATTTTGACGAAATGATGTCCGCCGAAGCCTTCGTTGATCACGCGTTCCCAGCGTTCGAAATCCGCAAACGCATCTGCCTGCGGCATGGAGTTCAAAAAAGTATACAGTTCCTTCGGTTCCCTCGTGTTCTTTGCAATCCGTATCGCTGTTTTACGAAGTGCATAAAGATCGTTCGTCCTGCGGATATCCCGGACGTATCTCCAATCGCCGAACAACGCGCCTTCATGGGTGACCGGGTTGATCCATACGGAGGTCGAGCTGATATCGCCGTGTTCGATTCCGGAGAATGCCAACGCACAGCAGATATTCTCCATACGGGATATAACCCACGCAAGGTGTACGGAATCCATCGGTGCAAACATCTCCGCAGGATACAGGTTCGGTCTCCTGCGGAATACGAGCGCATACCTGTCCGATCGCAGCGGGATCTCAAGCTTCAGCTCCGGGAAAGACCTGTGCAGACGATCGTCCGCAGCCGGGAACGTCAGACGATCGAGCCCGTTCCGGAATGCGTCGACGTCTGTTTCCCTGTCAAAGACATATACAACGGATTCCTTCGCGAGGTAGCAGGTCATGCCGTCGTAAGCGTACTTTTTCATGTAGTCAACATTCAGGGATTGACCGTCGGCCATCAGGAAGCTGTCTCTGCCCGAAAAGCTGAACAGTTTGTCTGCGCCGTAATCAAACTCCTTGTTCTTTGCCTCCGCCTTGTAATGCAGCAAAAGCTTTTTCCGGAACTCTTCGTTCTCTCTGTAATCCGCATCGGTAAAAAAAGATTTGGACCCGCAGTACTGACATACGAATCCGGACGTACCCGAAAGTTCCATTTCTCCGCCGCATACTTTACATTTGCATGTGATCATTCCGTAACCTCTTTATGCGAATCATTTTTGTCTGTATCATTCACACGTTTTTTATAATAACATCATTAAATATAATAATCAATGAAATATTGATGCTATCGCATTAGTCATTCAATTTCAGGTAATACAATTCATGATTACATCTATCATGATTTCTTTTTCTTCAGGTAGGGATTCAGTAATCATGAACACGCTGAGTGGTAGTCGCAAGTTTTGCAACAGTTGACAGTTTTCATTGATAAGTCTGCAAATCCTTTCTGAAGCATATGATCCGATTGGCTTCCTCAAATCCCAAAGACATGTGAAACCTGACACTGTCCGCATTGCCGAGCTCACAATCGCTGGCAAATTCGCTGCAGCCTTTTTCTTTTGCCCATTTCTCACATTCTGACAGCAGTTCAGTGGCATATCCCTTCTTCCGATATCCTTCGGTGACAAAAATCCCTTCCAGATATCCGACAGGTGAACTCTCCGTACCCTCTACATAATCGTGCCGCAGCTGGCACTGTGCAAAAGCGATCGGCTTATCATCAACATATTTGATAAAGCAGGCAGCCTCATCGTTCATTGCCATTTTTCGAAAATCCGCTTCCAAATCCTCCAGACTATGCTCTGTCCACATTTGTAACGCCAGGTTGGCAAGCACTTTGGCGTCTTCAATTCTCGCCCTCTTAATCATATACTTATCGCTTTTCATGAATGCATATCTCTTGGTTCATACGGCACTGTAATATAGTCCTTCTTTTGGTGGTACAAGCAGCATACCGTCTCCACATGTCTGGGGACAATGATATGAATAAATTACACATATTCACGCTGTCCACACGACCCTCGGCGTCAGGAATATGCCGTTGACCGGTTGAGTCAGAGCATTCGAATCGACGCCTTTGTCTCTGCAAATCTGAGTCTGACGCTATTGTTCAACCACATACTCTGCAAGCGCAAGTGCGATGTCGAAATGTCCCGGATCATGCTGTGTGTGTTCAATTTGACCCTTCGCTTTTCTGTCGGTCCATTCCGGTGCGTCCAGCAGATCCCCGCTTGTAAAGAACATGTACACTTCCAGTCCGCGGAAATCACAGACTGCCTGCACAGCCGCGCCTTCCATCTCAACCGAGATGCAGCCGTCTGCCTTGTGCTTTTCAAAGTTGTTTACAGTTTCCCGGTAGAAGGCGTCCGTAGTCCATGTTTTGCCCATAACGCAAGGAATACTGTTTTTTTCCATAAAAGTCCTTACAACATCATGGTTCCTGATCCGGATGTAGTCTGATGCCGGAGCATAGTGGTAGGATGTCCCTTCGTCTCTGTAAGCTTCTGTCGGGATCATGACTTTGCCTCTGGCGATTTCTTTGTTAAGACAACCCGCTCCGCCGAAATGAATGATTTTATCAGTGTCCAGAACCATTGATAATTCTTCGATCGGTGCCACACAGGCAGGAGCCCCTATCCAAGTCCTGTAGAAGCCAAATCTTTTGCCATGGTATTTCAGGACATATACCGAAGTGGACCCGCAAGCCATCGCATATTCTCCGACTTTCTCGCAGTCATAGTGAGCGATCACGTATTTTTCTATCTCTTGAGAAAAGGTAAATATGACCGCATCCACCCGAACGGCATTCTTATTCTTTTTTACGTTGATCTTGGCCGGGGATTTGTCATCAAATGAATTGGTTATCATTGTGAACTCCTTTTCCTGTTTCCTGTAACATAGCTAAAACTCCAGATTGGTTTATTCCTTCGTCATCAATGTCACGCACTCCACATGCCTCGGAGCAGCAGGTCAAATAAAACGGCTTGTATTCGACCCACTGTCTCATCCCAATGAAGGATTGGGCAATTCCCCGGGACTGGTCAGGGCCGAGACAGTAAGTTGAATATCAGCAGACCAGTAAACTGGAATTTGCCGCACTGCGCCTGCCTGCTCAAAGCTGTTTTTGCATTTTGTACTTGCTGTACCCGTTCGGGTAATCTTCGAGTGTGCAGTATACCGTATAGCCGAGTTTCTTAAAGAAGTCCACATTCCAGTCGCGAGCATCGATCATCACAATACAAGCGCCGTTTTTCTTCGCTTCCCGCTCGAGATCCGAGAGGAGACAGGAACCCATGCCCTGATTGCGGTGTAGCTCATCCACCCACAGCATTTCAATAAACGCGATGTTCCAGAAGTTCACGCCCGCAAAGCCAGCGGCTACTGGTTCGTCGTGATCGCCCTGAATCTTCCTTCCGATCCATTCAAAGTCATGCACAGCGGGCACCTGTGACCAGTTGTATTCCACGAGCTTGTCGTCAATGTACTCGGCATCGTCCTCGTCACCTGGCTGAATCTCATATGTGCAGGAAGCGGCGGTAACGCTCTCATCAGAAGAATCGTCAAGCCGTTTTATCATATCATAGTGCGAATGACCATTTGTCGGGCAATCCTCAATCGTACCGCATACCGCAAATCCGAACTTTTCATACAGCGGCCTTGCCTGAAAATCAAAGGTACCGAGTGTCATAAAATGACAGCCTTTTTTTCTCGCGGCACGCTCCGCCTCGCGAATCAGCGCGGAGCCGATTCCCTGTTTGCGGTATTTTTCTTCCACCCACAGGATGTCCAGATCCGCAACCTTCCAGCAGTTAATAATAAGATTGCACCCTGCAATGATGTTTCCATCGCTGTCGGTAACTTTGAATACGACCAATTCATCCTCGATAGCATCTTCAAAATCTATCTTTGAATCGGTGATCGCATTGAGCTTATCCACAATAAATTCATCGTCACCTTCAACGCATGGTATTGTTTTGTATCCCATTTGTGTTTTCTCCTTTACGTTTTTGACAAACGGGGATTTGTCAGTTTGTTTCCTTCTTCACATACGTGATTTGAATATCGTAGCCCAGCTTTTCAAGCATCTCCACGAACACCTTATTCACGATGCCGTCCTTCTTATTTATCGGCCTGCTGATGTACGGAGCCGAAGTCCCCACCATCTCCGCAAGCTGCGCCTCATTCGATCCCTGTGATATCAAAGCTGTCAAGCCACCTTTTTGCCGCCTCACTTACTCGCTTCAAGCAATCCTCGTCGAACGGTGAATGTAAGCCGGCGTTCCTGATCAGCTCGACGAAAGGACGGGTGCCGCCCTGGCAAACGAGTGCCATATAAAGATCCCATGCTTCCTTGGGATCGTTTTGCATGATCGCCCAGACTTCCAGTCCAACCACGCCTGTCAGCACATAGTCGATATACATGAAAGGTTCCTCGATGATATGCCCCTGCTGCTGCCAAAGCATACCCTCACCGTAGTATGGGATCTCGCCGTCGAATTTGATCCACGGCTCGTAGATAGCCTCAAGCCGGTTCCATTCTGCGCGGCGCTCTGCAAACGTCCACTCCGGATGCTCAAATACGGAATGCTCAAAATGATCGATCATCGTACCGTAGGTGATAAATGCTATGCTTTCTCCGATGAGGGAGTATGTATATTTCTGTGCGTCTTCACCGAAAAACCCTGCCGCGTTCTGTAGCGCAATCAGCTCCATGCACATGGAATGCAGCTCTGTAATGTCCTCGCTTGGCTGAACGTAATCCACCGGGACGCGCTTTCTGTTCATCCAGTAGGCGAAGGTATGCCCTGCCTCGTGCATGAAAGAACGCACGGAATCACCCGAGCCGTTCAGATCGACCATGATAAACGGCGATTCGGCAAGCGGCAGATACAGATCGACACCTCCGCCTGCGTGAAGGTACATCATCTCGTTTTTTGTCATGTGACGAAAGAATTCGCCTGCCTCCGGGGAAAGCGAATCAAAGAGCTTCTGCCCTTCACTTACCAGATAGTCATCATCCCCTGCGGGATGCGGATTGCCGCTTTTAAAAAAGAATTCGTTGTCCGAATAGGGCATGGGGTAGGTGCTGCCAATCCGCCTGGCTTGCTGACGCTTGATGGCGTCAGCAATGGGCACTACGTATTTCACCACCCGCTCACGAAACCTCGCCACGTCATCCTTTGTAAAGGTGCGTCTCAGCCTGCAGTATTCATAGTGGATGTATCCGTCGAAACCCATTTTCTTACCGATGCTCTCGCGCAGACGCACGAGCTCTCCGAAAACGTTGTCGAGGGATTCCGCAATCTCACGCCAGCCTGCGCCTTCGGATTTGTATGCGGCGAAACGACGTGCGCCGTTTTCGTCTTGCTCCAGCTCACCGATCTCATCGTAACCGACCGTTTTGCCCTCAAAGCAGAACTCCTCAACTTCGAACTCTTCGTATTTCTCGACCAGTTCTGCCTCCCGCTGCAGATCAGAAACGATCTCCGGAGACTTGGTTTTCCTGTCGAATTCGGCGTTCAGAAGCATCATATCGCCGTACTCGGCTGCAAATTCTGCCCGGAACGGAGAATCGAGCATCGCCTCTGCCCAGGCTTTGCTGTACCCCTCAAGTTCCGCATCGAAGCTACGCCAGAAAGCGCGCTCTTCCTTGTAAAACTCATCGTCCTCATCCATGTTGCGGCGTATGAACGACACAATGGACATCGTTTTGGTGATCTTTTGTTTTTCTTCCCACGCGAGAAAGATCAGGCGGGCTTCCTCATAATTGCCTGCGTTTTTCAATTGCCTGATCAGTTCGCCTAATTCGGCCTTCAACCTTTCGGGATCGGGGCGATGATATTGTATTTCTGAAAACTTCATTGTCATGCTCCTCCGGTTTCTGTATAAAGCTTTCATCAAATTCCGGTTAGTCTATTCCTTCGTCATCAATACTACTGTCTCGACATGCTGCGTGTGCGGGAACATGTCTACCGGCTGGACGTGTTTGATCCAAAAGCCAAAGGTCGACAGGATCTTCGCGTCACGCGCAAGCGTTGCCGGATTGCAGGACACATAGACAACGCGCTTGACGCCGCTTTCGGCGATCGCCGAAAGGACCTGCTCCTCGCAGCCCTTTCGCGGCGGGTCGATCACGATTGCGTCGGGACGCATGCCTTTTCGGACAAGCTCCGGAAGCACGTCCTCGGCAAGCCCGCAAAGAAACTCGGTGTTGCCGATGCCGTTTGCCGCGGCGTTCTTTTTCGCGTCCTCGATCGCCTCCGGAACGCATTCAATCCCGATCACTTTGCCCGCATGCCTTGCGATCGCAAGGGAGATCGTTCCGATCCCGCAGTAAACGTCCGCGATGGTTTGATCCGGTTTGGGATCCAGCAAACGGATCGCGGTATCGTAAAGCTTCTTTGTCTGCTCCGGATTGACCTGCAGAAAGCTCTGCGGACTGACGGCAAAGCGGAGATCGCCCTGCTGTTCCGTGATCTGCGGCTTGCCTTTCAGCAGTGTGAATCGGTCGCCGAACAGGACGTTCGTGTTCCGGTCGTTGCGGTTATGGTACAGCGATTCGACGTCGAGCATTTTGATGAGCGAATCCTTTGCCGGAAGCTCGCCTTTGGTTATGACTGCGACCATTCGTTCTCCGGTCGAAGTGATGCGGATCACGCATGCGCGAAGGCAGCCCTTCCCCGTCGTTTCTTCATAGATGCGGACATGGTTGCGGTTTGCCCATTCGGTCACGGTCCTTGCAAGCGCCGTGATGCGCGCATCCTCGATCGGACAGTCAAAGAGCGGGATCAGCCGGTGGCTGCGTTCCGCATAGAATCCGAACACAGTGGAACCGTCGACGGATCCGATCGGAAAGCTGCCCTTGTTGCGGTAACGCCGCGGATCGTCCATACCGATCGCAGGTTTCACTTCGATCCCGGAAAACCCGCCGAGCCGTTTGAGGCAGTCTTTTACGATCTGCGTTTTGGTCTTGAGCTGTTCCGCATAGTCCATATGCATCAGCGCGCAGCCGCCGCATTTTTCATAGGCTTCGCACATCGGCGCGACGCGATGCGGAGACCGGTCTAAAAGCCCGACGGCTTTTGCAATGCAGTATTTCTTTTCGACTTTGATGATATGCGCCTTTACGGTCTCTCCGGGCAGAGCAAACGGAACAAAGAACGCAACGCCTTCGCATCGGGCGACGCCCTGTCCCTCGCTTGTTACGCTGGTGATCGTAAGCGTAAGCTCCTGATTCTTTTGAAACGGATTTGTTTGCTTCATTTCAGTACCACATTCTCCTCGCCGAACTCGGCTTTCAGCGCACGCAAAAGTGATTCGCTCGGGTTGACGCTCCAGTCCTTCGGCGCGCCCTTTGCGATCTTCTTTGCCGTATCGAACAGTACGATCGCCGTACTGCCCGGGAACGCGTGCGTGACCCTGCGAACGCGCTTCTGCTGATCCGCGTCCATGTACGGCAGGCGGATGTAAAGCGTCTGCATCGCGTCTTTGAGCGAGCTCAGCGAATCGACAAGGATCGAGTTTGCGCGGTCCTCGCGGATCGAGATGCGTCCGGTGATCTCAACGATGTTTTCGTCGTAGAACTGTCCGGAACAAGCCTGCAGCGTTTTCGGGAACAGCATCAGCTCGACCGTGCCGGAATGCCCTTCGAGCACGGCGAGACCGATCAGTCCGTTGCCGCTTTTGGTCGGATGCTGCTTGCATTGGCTCAGCATCCCGCCGACCGTCACAAGCATTTCGTCCTGAATATCGCCGGAGCCGTCCGCTTCCGCAAGCTGCGCGACCGTATACGGCAACCGTTCCAAAGCCGAACCGAACGCGTCAAGCGGGTGCCCGGACAGATACAGCCCGGTCGCTTCACGTTCCTTCGCGAGCAAGACGGAATGATTGAGCTCCTTGAGATTCGGGATCGCAAGCGTCGTCTGCGCGGAGATCTCGCTGCCGCCGTCCAGATCGAACAGCGAAAGCTGCCCGGATTCACGCGTTTTCTGCGCGCGCTGCGCCGCGTCAAGCGCCTGTGCGTAGACGGCAAGCAGACTGTTTCGCGTATAGCCCATCTCATCAAAGCAGCCGGCGGAAATAAGCCCTTCCAGCATGCGTTTGTTAAGTCCGTGCGTACGGTTCACAAAGTCCTCAAAGTTTTTGAACGGACCGTTCTGATTTCGATCCTGCACGACGTCGCGCATGACGTTTTCCGAAACATTGCGCACGGAGGAAAGCCCGAAGCGGATCGCGTCGTTCTCGACGTTGAACAGCGCCATGGACTTATTGACGTCGGGCGGAAGGATCCGGATCCCGAGCTTGCGCGCCGAATAGACATACGCCGCGACGCTGTCCGTATTCTGCCGATACCCGTTGATCGTAGCTGCGAACAGCTCGGTCGGATAGTAATGCTTCAGATATGCGGTCCGGTACGCCACGACCGCGTAGCAAGCCGCATGCGCCTTGTTGAACGCATAGGAAGCAAAGTCCATCATCTCGTCAAAGATATGGTTTGCAACGTCCTCCGGCACGCCGCGCTTGATCGCGCCGTCGACGCCGTCCGTGCCGTACACGAAGAACGTGCGTTCCTTTGCCATGACGTCATGCTTTTTCTTGGACATGGCGCGGCGGACAAGATCGCTTCGGCCGTAGCTGTAACCCGCGAGCGAGCGCACGATCTCCATGACCTGTTCCTGGTAGACCATGCACCCGTAGGTGTTTTTGAGGATCGGCTCCATCAGCGGATGCGCGTATTCGATGTTCCCCTCATGCTTGCCGCGGATATAGCGCGGGATCTGTTCCATCGGACCGGGTCGGTACAGAGAGATCCCTGCGATCAGATCCTCGAAGCAGTCCGGACGAAGCTGCATCATAAACTGACGCATGCCGCCGGATTCCAACTGGAACACGGCGTCCGTGTCGCCGGATGCGATCATCTGCCAAACGCCCGGATCGTCAAAATCGTTTTTGGAAAAATCGGGAACAGGTTTGCCTTCCTGCCGGATGAAATTCAGCGCGTCGCGAATGATGGTCAGCGTCCTCAAGCCCAGAAAGTCCATCTTCAATAGGCCGAGTTCTTCGAGCGTCGTCATCGGAAACTGCGTGGTCAGCGCGCCTTCGTTGCTGGTCAGCGGCACGACTGTGTTGAGCGGCACACCGGAGATCACGACGCCCGCCGCATGGGTGGAGCTGTGGCGCGGCAGTCCTTCGAGCTTCATGGAAAGATCGAGCACGCGACGCATCGTTTCGTCGTTGTCATAGAGCGTCTTGAGCTCGGCGTTCATCTGAATCGCTTCGGACAATGTGATTTTCAGTACGTTCGGGATCAGCTTGGCAAGCTTGTCCGCGTCGGCGTATGGTACGCGCAGAACGCGCGCAACGTCGCGGACGACTGCCTTCGCCGCCATGGTACCGAACGTGATGATCTGCGCAACGTGTCCCTCACCGTACTTTTCACCGACGTAGTCGATGACTTCCTGACGGCGTTCATAACAGAAATCGACGTCGAAGTCCGGCATGGAAACACGCTCGGGGTTCAAAAACCGCTCAAACAGCAGGTTGTATTTCAGCGGATCGACGTCCGTGATATCGAGGAAATACGCGGCAAGCGACGCCGCGCCGCTTCCTCTGCCGGGACCGACCATGATGTCGTGCGTTTTTGCGTAATGAATGAAGTCCCAGACGATCAGATAGTAATCGACGAACCCCATCTTCTCGATCACGGAAAGTTCGTATTCGAGACGGTCATGCGCTTCCTTGCCCGCGTTCGGCATTTTTCGCTGCATGCCCTCGTCGCAGAGCTTGCGCAAAAAGATGTCGTTGTCCATCCCGTCCGGTGCGGTAAAGTGCGGCAGACGGCGTACGCCGAATTGAATCTCCACATTGCACTTTTCGGCGATCTCATTGGTCGTGTCGAGCGCGTCAGGATCGTCGGAAAGTGCTTCCGCCATCTCGTCGTAGGATTTCAGATAGAACTGGTCGGTCTCCATGCGCATGCGGTCCGGTTCATCGACAAAGCGCTGCGTCTGGATGCACAGAAGAACGTCCTGCGCGTCTGCGTCATCCTTTTTGACATAATGAATATCGTTCGTTGCGACTGTTTTGATGCCGAGCGTTTTTGCCAAGGTACGAAGCTTCGGAAGGACCTCCTGCTGCTCCGGGATCCCGTGGTTCTGCAGCTCGATATAGAAATCCTCGCCGAACATCTCCTTGAGCATGCGGGCGATCTCATAGGCTCTTTCGTCCTGTCTGCGCAGAAACGACTGCGGAATATCGCCCGCAAGGCATGCGGACAAACAGATAAGACCTTCGTGATGTTCGCGCAAAAGCTCATAGTCGATGCGCGGCTTGTAATAGAATCCGTGGATAAACGCTTCGGAGGACAACAGCATCAGGTTCCGGTAGCCGGTCTCGTTTTTCGCAAGCAGGATCAGATGCGCGGAATCCCGGTCCTTTGCATCCTGCGCGTCATATCTGCCTTTGGCGACATAAGTCTCCATGCCGAGGATCGGCTTGATCCCCTCCGCTTTACATGCACGGTAGAAGTCGATCACGCCGTACATCACGCCGTGGTCGGTGATCGCAAGCGCGGTCTGTCCGAGCTCCTTTGCGCGTCTGCAAAGCTCCGGAATGCGCGCCGCGCCGTCCAGCAGACTGTATTGGGTATGGACATGCAGATGAACGAACGGTTTCACAGGTCCTCCATATCACTCAAACGATATACATTACGACACATTATAACACAATACAAAACAAATGCGCAACAAAAAGAACGGCTTTACGCCGTCCTTCGTGTCGTATTCAGCGGATCAGTTCGGAAACAAGATCTTCCATTGTAAACAGTCCGTTCTGTTTTGTCATAAGAAACTCCGCAGCTTTCAGCGCGCCTGCGGCAAAGACCTGTTTGGAATAAGCCTCATGCCGAATGGAGATCTCCTCGTCCTGTCCGAGGAAGCGAACCTCGTGCTGACCGACGATCGTACCGCCGCGGACGCTGTGAAATCCGATTTCGCCCGGTTCTCTCCTGCGGTCCTTTTCGCTTCGACCGAATACAAACGGATGATCCGTGCCGTCCGCTTCCCGGATCGCGTCCGCGAGCATCAGCGCAGTGCCGCTCGGCGCGTCCTTCTTGCGGTTGTGGTGCGTTTCTATGATCTCGATATCGAATGCGTCGCCGAGCGTCTGCCTTGCCTGTTTCAGCAGAACGCGCATCAGATTGACGCCGAGCGACATATTGCCGGAACGGAAGATCGGGATCTCCCTGCCTGTTTCGGAAATCTTGGCGATCAGTTCATCGGAAAGCGCGGTCGTGCAGATCACGGCAGGCGTTTTTGTTTTCAGGCAAAACGCAAGGATCTCCTCCGTCGCTTTCGGCACGGAAAAGTCGATCACCGCGTCGACCGGTTCGTTCACATCGGACGCCGATGCATAGACCGGAAACGGCAGCGCGGCTTTGCAGAACGGGTCGACGCCGCATGCGATCTCAAATCCGCTGTTCGGTTCTGCGATCGCCTTCATGAGCGCATGTCCCATCTGTCCGCCGATGCCGTTGATCAAAAGCTTTTTCACGGGTCTCTCCTCACAGCATGCCGTATTCGCGCAGCGTGTTCTCCATCAGCTCATAGTGTTCCAGCGAAGGCTGAACGAGCGGCAGACGAACCTCGGGATCGCAGAGCTTCAAAAGCCCCATCATGGTTTTGATCGGGATCGGATTCACTTCGCAGAACGCCGCTTCCTGCAGTGGCAGCAGCGCAAGCTGCAAACGCTTCGCTTCCTCGACGTCGCCGTCCATATACGCTCTGCACATCTGATGCATCGCTTCCGGATGGATGTTTGCGATCGTGGAGATCACGCCCTTGCCGCCGATCGACAGGATCGGAACGACCTGATCGTCGTTGCCGGAATAGATATCGCATTCCGGGCAGATCGCCGCAAGCTTTGTGATCTGGCTGATATCGCCGCTGGCTTCCTTGATGCCGACGATGTTTTCACAGGAACGGACGAGCTTCGATACCGTATCGGGCTTGATGTTGAGCCCTGTCCGGGACGGAACGTTATAGATGATGATCGGAAGCCGTACCTGCTCTGCGATCGAGCTGTAATGCGCCAAAAGCCCTTCCTGTGTGGTCTTGTTGTAAAACGGCGTCACGATCAGCAGTCCGTCCGCGCCGACCGCTTCGGCAAAGCGGCTTTTCTGAATGGCGTCTTCGGTGTTGTTGCTGCCGGTGCCGACGATGACCGGAATGCGGTTGGAAACGCGTTCCACCACGAACCGGATGACCTCTTCCCGTTCATCCTGCATCAGCGTTGCGGCTTCGCCCGTGGTGCCGAGAGCGACAATCGCGTCGGTCCCGGATGCGATCTGGAGTTCGATCAGACGTGTCAATGCGGTATAGTCGACTGCACCGTCATGAAACGGCGTGATCAAAGCGACTGCCGAACCGGTAAAAATGCTCATTTGTTCTCCCCCTTTATCAGTCGTTCCATGATCTGCACCGCGTTCAGCGCGGCGCCTTTCCGGATATTGTCTGCGACGCACCAGAAGTTCAGTCCGTTTTCGACGGAATCGTCGCGGCGGATCCTTCCGACATAGACCGGATCCGTTCCCGCCGCCTCGATCGGCATCGGATAAACGTTGTTTTTCGGATCGTCCCTTACGACGACACCTTCCGCGCTGCCGAGCAAGCGGAATACTTCATCAAGTGCATACGGACGTTCAAATTCCACGTTGATGCTTTCGCTGTGACCGTGATAGACCGGCACGCGCACGCAGGTCGCGGAGATTCGGAGATCCGGCCGAGACAGGATCTTTCTGGTCTCGTTGATCATCTTTTGTTCCTCTTTGGTGTTGCCGTTCTCAAGGAACACATCGATATGCGGGATGACGTTGTTTGCGATCGGATGTGGGAACTTCTTCGGCAACGCGCCGCAAAGCCCGTCCTCAAGATCCTGATACCCCTTCTGCCCCGCGCCGGATACCGCTTGATAGGTCGAATAGACAATACGTTTGATGCGGAAAGCGTCATCCAGTACCTTCAACGGCACGACCGCCTGGATCGTGGAGCAGTTCGGATTCGCGACGATGCCCTTCGGAATACGCCGGAGCGCTTCGGGGTTTACCTCCGGCACAACGAGCGGCACGTCCGGATCCATGCGCCACTGGCTGGAATTGTCGATCACGATCGCGCCGGAGGCGGCGGCAAGCGGCGCAAAGCGTTCGCTGATGGACCCGCCTGCGGAAAACAATGCATATTCGAATCCTTTGCCGATAAAGCTGTCTTCTTTCAGCTCCTGTACCGGAAGCTCCTTGCCGAAAAACGGCAGCATCGTGCCTGCGCTTTTCGCAGACGCAAACAGCTCATAATCCGCTTCGATCCCGTGTTCTTCCAACACGGTCAGAAACATTCGCCCGACCATTCCGGTCGCGCCGACGACAGCGATCCTTTGTTTTTTCATGCGGAACGCTCCTCTCATAAATTACAGAAAGTATATCATTTCATACGATAATTGTCAATTCGGCAGCCAGTCTTTCAGCGCAATCTTTCCGGAGCGGAACGCATAGACGATGCTCTCCGCAAGATACGGCATGGCGGCCTTTGCCTGTGAAAGCGTATTCGCGTTGTGTCCCACTTCGACAAGGATGCAATTCGGCGCGACATGCTGGTTATACCGCCCCGGCTTGACGCGTACCGGACGACACAGCTTCTGATCGATCGATTGCAGATGTTCTGTTATTCGCTGTGCAAACGCGATATTCGATTCATAATACGGCTTATCGGAATACTTTTCGCCTTTGCCGACGACCAGCATCAGCCGTGCGGTTTCAACGCCGTTGATATTGAGATAATCGCACGGAGCGCTCTCGGCATTGTATGCGTCGCGATGCAGGTCGATGAACAGCACGATCGACGGATATTCCTTGTGATACCGCTCCATGGTAGCGACGCTTCTGTCATATGCCGTCGAAAGCTTCGGCGGTTCATGATCGGTCGTGTCGTGTATCACGCGGAAGCCGTATTCTTTTTCAAGGATCTCCTTCAGGACTTCACCGACGGCGACGATGTTTTTCGTGTTATCGTCCGTACGCCACTGTCCCTTTTCCGTGTAGCGTTCCGAATCAGTCTGCGTGTAAGCTTCGGTCGTGTGGGTATGATAGATCAGGATCGTCGGCGCATCCGAGCGCAGTGCGTTGACTGCCGGAAACGATTTGATCGAGCATGATCCCGAAGGCAGAACATACTGTTCTTCCGTGATCGGTTCGGTACGTTCAAGCATGACCGGAACCACGGTGTCGGCGGTTTGTTCCGGACGCGCTTCCGCCTGCGCGGTGATCGGAAAGATCCATAGGATCAACGGAATAACGCCGAGCCAGCCGAGCAGAAGCAAAGCCCAGGCAAACGCGGTCGGTTCAACGCATGTACGGCGTCTGTTTCTGTAATGTTTGCGATGTTTCATCCTGCACCTCCGCTACAGCATATGTGCAGGTACTGGTATTTATCTCAGTATTTTTTCAAGATCTCTGTATTGTTCTCCGAAAATCATCAGATTGATCGCGTCGGACAGCACGCGTGACAGATCCCGGATCATGGCGTCGATGTCCTTCGGCGCAACGATCATCTCGTTCCATGACCGATCCGGTTCGATGCTTGCGCCGCTCTCCTTTACGATCGTTTCCGCGCTGACGACCGTAGGAACGCCGAGCGCAATGACCGGCACCTTCAGGACCTTCTTCGTCAGCATCGTCCGGTAATTGCCGACGCCGGCGCCGGGCGCGATCCCGCTGTCATTGCATTGGATCACGCACCCGATATGCTTTGTGCTTGCGGCAGCCAGAGAATCGACAAGGATCACAACATCCGGTTTGATCTTGGCGGCAAGCGCAGAAACGACCTCGGCCGTTTCCATGCCTGTGACGCCTAGCACATTGGCGCAGAACGACGATGTGACAGGCGTTCCCTCCGGCAGAATATCACGCATATGCATATGGACGTGCCGTGTGACAAGGATGTATTCCGCAGTCCTGGTGCCGAGCGCGTCCGCGGCGACATAACGGTTGCCGAGTCCCACGATCATCATGCTGTTTGCGTTTTTAGTCAATGCTTGAAGTTCCTTTGACAGCAGCTTTGCGATCTCCTCTCGCCGGTCGGCGTCCATAAAATCGTCCGACGACGCTTTTAATGTTACATACCGCCCGATCGGTTTATCAAGGATCCTTGCGGCTTTTTCTTCGAGAACGTCGATCCGCGTGATCGAGATCCCGTTTCGTTCCTCCGTCTCCTCCCGCACGCCGTTGATCTCTTTGGCTGCGGTCTTCGATTCCATGGCAAGATCGGTGCGCATATGTTCCTCCAAAAAACAATCACTCGGCCGTTCGACCGAGTATAGTTTGCGCAGGCTTTACAGCATAATACAGATCATTCCGTTGCATCCGTCGTTTGCGATCTTTTGCAGCGCGCCGTGCAGCTTCATCTGCACCTGCTCATTCATGTTCGAGCCCTTTCCCTGCATGCCGTCCGAGATCAGCTCGTAGAGCGATTTGCCGAAGAGATTCGTCTTCAGGTAATCGTCGCCGTCGCCGTTTTCGTTCAGATAGTTCAGTAAATCCCTGCTCTGCTGTTCCGACCCGATCAGCGGCTCAATGTCGCTTTCGATATCAACACGGATCAGATGCATGCCGCTCGCCTTGGCGTGCAGACGCACACCGTATTTGGAACCGTTTCTGAACAGCTCAGGCTCGGAGATCTCGATCTTATCCGGATCCGGATCCACGATGCCGTATCCGGTCTGCATCGCTTTTTCAAGCGCCGAAGAGAGCCGGTCATACGCTTTCTTTGCGGTTACAAAGCCGTTTACCGCGCTCATCAGCTCATAATCATTTTGGATCGTCATGCCGCACGCATCGCTGAGGATCGAATAAAAGACGCCCTCCTTCGGATGCAGACCGATACAGGCTTTGCCTGTGCCGAGTTCGGTCTTTCTGATCTCTGCCGACTGAAACAGATCCATCGCGGAAAACGCTTCGGTGATCTTTTCGATGTCACGTACACATCGCACATCTCGCGTACAGGCGGATAGCGTTTCGATCATCTGCGACATGACCGGATGATCCGCATTCAGCGCCCGCAGGAAAGACGGTCCGTTGAGTTCGATCATTTTCAGCGGGAACGCGTACAGGATCTCCGTCAACAAATTCGTCAGAAAACGCTCGGATAAGTGCAGAAGATCGACCGTCAGAGGCTTGACGCCGTACTTTGATTCGATGTCCTCCGCCGCACGCAGCGCCAGATCACCGTTCGGGTCGGCCGAATTCAACAGAATGACATACGGTTTTCCGGTGTCCTGTACTGCTTCCATGCACTTTTGTTCGGCTTCGAGATAGCTTTCACGCGGGATCTCCGTTATCGTGCCGTCGGTCATGATCACGATCCCGACCGTCGCGTGATCCGTGATGACTTTTGTCGTGCCGATCTCCGCCGCCTGATCAAACGGAATATCCTCGTCAAACCACGGCGTCGTGACCATGCGCGGCACGCCGTCCTCCTCCGAACCGATCGCGCCCGGCACCATAAATCCCACGCAGTCCACAAGCCGCATCCGCGCGGTCGCCGTTTCATCGAGCCGCACTTCCGCCGCTTCGTTCGGAATGAACGTCGGCTGGGTCGTCATGATCGTTTTGCCGTTGCCGCTCTGCGGGAGCTCGTCGATCAGCCTTTGACGCTGGAACTCGTTTTCGATGTTCGGTACCATCAAAAGCTCCGCAAAACGTTTGATGAATGTGGATTTTCCGGTACGCACGGGACCGATCACACCAAAGTAGATATCGCCCTGCGTACGCTCCATCATATCGTGATAAAGAGCTGTTCTGTCCATAGAAACCTCCGATCCTCCTTTTGGTTTACGTTATGCGCGGTAAATCCGACATATTCTTTGTTTTTCATGTGGACAAAACCGACAGAATCATGTAAGATATTCTTATGAATAAGATCAAACGTTTTGCGCGGTACTATAAGCCGCATCTCGGACTGTTTCTATTGGACATCGGCTGCGCGACGCTTGTCGCCGGGATCGACGTCGCTTTCCCGCTGCTTACCAACTACCTGCTGAAAAAGGTGTTTCCGGAGATCGAGCAGACCGGCTCGCAGCATCTTGTCACCGTGTTCGCGATCCTGATCGGCGCGATCTTTGCGGCATACATCGTCCGCGCGATCATGCTCTATGTCGTGAACTACTGGGGACATCTGTTCGGCGTACGCGTCGAGGCGGATATGCGCCGCGATATCTTTTCGCATATCCAGACGCTGCCGTTCAGCTTCTATGACAAGATCCGTACCGGAAAGCTCCTTTCGCGCGCAACGACGGACCTTTTCGAGATCTCCGAGCTTGCGCATCACGGTCCCGAGGACCTTCTGATCTCCTCGCTCACCGTGATCGGCGCGTTTATCGCCATGTTCTGCATCGAATGGCGGATCGCGCTTGCGATGCTTCTGATCATGCCGTTCTGCATCTGGTTCGTGATGAAAGCTCGGTTTATCATGAAATCGACGAGCAAATCGGTCAAGGAGCAGACGGCGAACATCAACGCCGGGATCGAATCCTCCATCTCCGGCGCGCGCGTCGCAAAAGCGTTTGCGAACGAGCGGTATGAGATCGAAAAGTTCGAGGAAGGCAACAACCAGTTCCTTCATGCAAAGGACCGGTTCTATAAGGCGATGGCGGTATTCAACAGCGGTACCGAGTTCTTTATCGCGCTGTTCAACGTCGTCGTGCTGCTCGTCGGCGGCATTCTGATCGTCCGGAAAGCCGGATTCAGCTCGATCACCTTCATTACCTTTATGCTGTATGTCGCAGCGTTTACGTCGCCGCTGAAACGTTTTGCAAGCTTCTTTGAGCAGTACATGATGGGCATGGCGGGCTTTACGCGCTTTCTGGAGATCCTTGATACCAAGAGCGAGATCGTCGACCGCGAGAACGCGATCGAAGTCGGACACGTTGACGGTAAAATCGAGTTTTCGGACGTCGGCTTCCATTACGACGGCGGCCGCGAAGTCCTTTCGCATGTGGATCTGACGATCGAGCCCGGCAAAAAGCTTGCGCTCGTCGGACCATCCGGCGGCGGTAAAACGACGCTGTGCCACCTTCTGATGCGCTTCTATGACGTACAGGAGGGTTCGATCAAGGTTGACGGCATCGATATCCGCGATTATACACAGGAATCTCTGAGAAGAAACATCGGCATCGTGCAGCAGGACGTGTTCCTGTTTGCCGGATCAATCCTTGAAAACATCCGTTACGGCAGACTGGACGCGACCGACGAAGAGGTTGTGCAGGCAGCGATCCGCGCGCATATCCACGACGAAATCATGCAGTTCCCCGATCAGTATCAGACCGAGGTCGGTGAACGCGGCGTGAAGCTATCCGGCGGGCAGAAGCAGCGTATTTCGATCGCGCGGCTGTTCCTCAAGAATCCGCCGATCCTGATCCTCGACGAAGCGACGTCCGCGCTCGATACCGTGACCGAATACGATATTCAGAAGAGCTTCGATGATCTTTCGGAAGGCAGAACCACATTGATCATCGCGCACCGCCTTTCCACCGTGCGCAACGCCGACGAAATCATCGTCATCGACAAGCTCGGCATTCGCGAGCGCGGTTCGCACGACGAGCTGGTTCAAAAGAACGGGCTGTATGCCACGTTCTATAAGACCACGCTGAAAGATTGATTATCATGTAATATATATCGACATTCGATAATTTCATATTGACATTCAACCGTTTTGTGGTAGAATAAGGGAAAAGGAGGTTCTTATGAAACGCTTTTCCCTTTTTCTTTCTTATCTGTTTTGTATTCTGGGTTTCCTTGTGACTTTGGGCATGGGCATTGTCTTCCCCTTCCTTGACCTTCAAACCTTGGCAAATGTTGCGAATGTCAAAGATCATGCACTGCTCTGTTATGTATTCTCCTATGCGATTGCAGCCCTTGTTATCTTTGCAGACGTCTGTCTTTTCCTGCTGCTTGAAAGTATCCGGAAATCACAATT